>ERZ1027208.84-NODE-84-length-47470-cov-16.188421_pt1 | contig 47470 bp, 37 predicted proteins | sample MGYA00520867_ERZ1027208 | MGnify/ENA primary metagenome ERZ1027208 (study PRJEB33311, sample SAMEA4378413) | marine metagenome | biome: Marine biome; feature: Fjord; material: Water | collected 2014-07-20T08:00:00Z/2014-07-... | depth 75 m ... | reverse complement strand
TTAAAATACCAACCATCTTTTTTCTTATGTGTTGCAGTGTTTATGGGCATTCATCAGCGTTCATCGATCATGGTTTATCTGTGAGTCGAGCCATGGCATCGTTTTATATGTTCGGGGTGTCAAAAGGGGATGAAAAGTATAAAAGAGAATATGAGGAATACTTGATAGATGCGGATAGGCAACTATTAAAAATTGGAGCAAGGCATGTTGAGGCGGCGAAAAAACTGAAGCCATTATGGGACCGTTTGCGACCGCAATTGGCGTATGATTATGATGAGTACTCAGGGTACTTTGTTGCTGGTTTGGCTCAGGGACAGTTTCGCCAGTATTTGAATACATATTACTCTGAATATAAAAAGGTGAACTTTAAAAATAAATCATTTGAAGATCGATTACTGCATACACAGATCAATATTGAAATTATGCTGGCGCGTTTTTTTGATTTAGCCAGTGCTGCCTTTATTGACGAAGGGGGTATGGATGGCAGTGAGCCAGTGATAAATACACCAAAAGTGGCAAAATACATTACACGAGAATTATCTGTTATGGGCAAATTAAGTACTGGAAGAGTGTATCAAGATAACTTAAGGCAAATAGAGCGTAAGTGGAATTTCATTGAAAGCAGTGTTGTAAACAGCCAGGAGCAACCTGCTTTATTATTGGTGTATTATAATAAAGTACGTATCACCAAGTTAATCGAATCCAGTAAAAAACTAATGGCCTCGAATTAGTTTGTTATTATACTTTACGCAACCTTTAAACCAGCCATGCTGGTTTTTTTATGCCTGTTTTACAAGGGTTAATTATTTGGCGTTTAACCCTGACTTAATAAGGGTGATGTAAGGGTGATGTAAGGGTGATGTAAGAGTGATGTAAGGATGCTATTTAGGTGCATGAAATAGATTGAAAATGGATGGGCTGTCAGTTTATGCGATTGCAATGGTAGTATGAAAACAAGATTGCAGCACGCAAAGAATGCCGTGCTGCAATAAGACCTCGTCGTCTTTTAAGCTTTTGATATAATATCAAATTCTTTTGTTTTTAAGCGTTTGTGACGATTACGGAAGGTGCGAGCATTATATGGGTACAAGGTTGCTATTTTGCCGTCTTCACGTTTGTAGTAACTTTTACAATTCCCCGCCCAGACTGTTTGCTGAAGCTTACCTTGAATCTCTTCATTAAAGTCATCCATCACTTGGCGCTTAACAGAAATCATTTTGTTCGTTCCTGATTTTTTAATCGCTTGCATTATATACTCAACTTGTTTTTCAATCATATACACCACAGATGTGGTGCCTACCCCGGTATTGGGGCCAGTCGTGAAATACAAATTTGGATAGCCTGCTACCATGGCACCTTCATAGGCTTCAGGCATTTTTTTCCACTGCTCTCTTAAATCTACACCATTGGGGCCAATGTATTGTGTTGAAAACATATGCTTATCGATATCAAATCCGGTGGCATAAATGATGACATCAGCGGTGTGTTCTTTACCTTCTGAATCCAATACCCCATTTTCTGTTAAGCCAGTGGCACCGCCAGTAATTAAGTCCACATTGTCTCGGTTTAAGGTTGCGAAAAAATCATCGGACAATAATATGCGTTTGCAACCGGGTGGGTAGCTTGGTGTTAGGGCTTCATGAACACTGTTATCTTTAACCACCATTTTCATAAAGCCATTGATTAGGCGGGTGGCGCGTTCACTGTATTTAGTTGGCTCTTTGGTTTTTACTAGTGGAAATGTTAATACATCGCCTTTTAAGAATAAAAAATGTCGATAGATTTTGTTTAGCAGTGGCCAGCTAGAAAAACGCCCTTTTTCTTTGTCGGTATAATTTCGATTGTTACGGGGCATGATGTAATTTGGTGTTCGTTGATAAACGTCTAAATGCGAGGCAATTTCGGCTAATTCAGGAATGATTTGAACCGCGCTGGCAGCACTGCCAATTATGGCAATTCGTTTACCTTTCAAGTCTACATCATGATTCCAGGCAGCAGAATGCATGGTAGGACCTTTGAAAAGTGCAGTGTCTTTTAGGTTTGGATAGCTTGGTACATGGAGTCCACCACTGCCGCTAATTACGTGGTGCGAGCTGACCATGGTGCCATCAGAGAATTGAGAATCCCATAATTTTGTTTCATTATTAAACGTGGAAGAAATATGTTCCATGCCATGATTAATATGAGGCGTAACTTTATATTTGTTGGCGCAGTATTCTATATAATCACGAATTTCATTGCCAGGTGAAAATACACGAGACCAGTTTGCATTGGGTTCAAAAGAAAAACAGTATAAATGAGAAGCCACATCACACGCCACGCCAGGGTAGGTGTTGTGATACCAGGTGCCACCTACTTTTGGGGCTTTCTCGAAAATCTTATAATTCTCTATGCCTTGTTCTTTGAGCTTGATACCGGCGCAAATGCCAGAGAATCCGGCGCCTATGATCACCACGTCTAAAACATGATTTCTTGGCTCTTGCGGTTGACCCGCTGTGGTTGTCGCGATTGTCATTATTATTATGCCTCTGAAAAGGGTGTTGCGATAAAACAGGTGTCGATTAATCCTTTATTCATCGATAACGTTTATGCACTTAAGTTAATTTAACTATTTGCAGGGGTTGGTGCAGTCGCCATAGCGACAATTGCAGTTGTGTTTACGTTTTTATTTTTTATTAAAAGATAATTTTTTATACATGTGTCGCCTAGGTGACACCTGGTGTTTTTTATCCGTAATGAAAGGGGGGGGCGGGTTGTCCTTGAGTCAGGATTACGTCTCCAAGGTGACAGTATTTGTATTGTTAACGGGGCTAATATGAATCTTTCAAATAATAAAAAACGGTCGATTAAGTTTCGAGCCTATATAGAGAAAGGGTGCCCAGTATGAGTGACAATCGGTCGATACAAACCGTCATGGCCAATGGTACGAAAATAGCGTACGAGATGTACGGCAGTAATAAGGCACCCGTTATATTATTGGTTCATGGGCTGGGAGCACCTATGACGGCTTGGCCTATGGCGATGGTGAACAAATTAGTCGATGAAGGCTTTTGTGTTTTACGTATTGATAACCGCGATATGGGCCAGTCACAAAAATTTGATCAGCTTAAAATGCCCAATATGCTTTGGCAGTTTATCAAGCTTAAGATGGGGTGGTCTGTGACGGCTCCTTACGCTCTGACAGATATGATGCAGGATGTTCTCGGGGTGTTGGATGCCTTAGGAATAGACAAGGTTCACCTTGTGGGTGCCAGTATGGGCGGTATGATTTCTCAGTTAGTGGCCATTCATGCCCCTGACCGCGTGAAAAGTTTAACCTCCATTATGAGTCATACAGGCAATCCAAAACTGGCTGGACCAACTAAAGCGGTTTCAGATCATTTGCTTAAAAAACCGAAAATAAACAATAAAAAAGATGTGATTGCGTATCACATAAAAACCTGGGAAATAATTTCAGGGCCTATTCATACCACCTCTGATGCCGACCGATATGAATATGTTCTAGGTTTGATGGCACGTGGTATGTCAGCAACTGGAACCGCGCGTCAAATGCTGGCGATTATGGCAACACCAAGTCGCGTAAACGAACTTTCTAGTTTGACCATGCCATGCCAGGTTATTCATGGTACAGATGACCCTTTAATTTTGGTGGCGGGTGGTGTTGAAACAGCCGAATCCATTCCAAATGCACAGTTACATTTAATAGAAGGTATGGGTCACGACCTACCAGCACAGTTGCACGATAAAATTTGTGGTTTGATTCGTGATCAAGCAAATAAAACAGAGAAACAATTACAAGCCGCCTTATAGATTGGATGAGTTAACGTAATTATTAATATTGAAATTGAGTAATATATGAAAGACTTTAAAAATAAGGTAGCGGTGATTACAGGGGCTGCTTCAGGTATCGGGCGTGCACTGGCAATTAATTTATCAAAGCGTGGTGTGAATGTTGTTCTAGCGGATAAAAATATGAAGGGTTTAGCCGAAACCCAAAAAATGATTATTGCGCTTGATGGTATTGCCAGTATTCATGAGTTAGATGTATCTGATGCCGCCGCATTTCAAGCTTTAGCCGAAGAAGTCGAATCCATATATGGTCAGGTACACATGTTGTTCAATAATGCAGGTGTGTCGTTAATTGATCGTGCCTCTGATCAAAGCCTAGAAGACTTTCACTGGTTAATGAATATTAATTTCTGGGGTGTGGTTCATGGTTGCAAAGCCTTTTTACCAAGCCTTAAGAAAGCAGACGAAGCCGTAATTGTTAACGTATCCAGCTTATTTGGTCTACTGGCCCTGCCTTTACAAAGTGCCTATAACGCATCTAAATTTGCGGTTCGTGGTTATACCGAAGCATTGCGCATAGAGATGTGTGGTACCAGTGTTAAGGTGAGTTGTGTGCATCCAGGGGGCATCAAAACGGATATTACAAAAAATGCCAAGATAAATGAAGGCGCGATGGATGCCTCCCTAGAACAGATTAATGCAAATTTTGATAAGCAAGCCAAAACCACACCAGAGCAAGCGGCTGAAATTATAATGAAGGGCATCGAAAAACAAAACCGTCGGATTCTAATTGGACCAGATGCCAAAATACTGGATTTCATGGTTAGGTTGTTTCCTGCTCGATACAGTAAGTTATTTGGTTTTGAAAAAGGAGTCATAAACAAGAGACTTGAACTGAAAGCTGAAAAAACGCAATTTAATTCATAAGAGCTTAAATGCTCAAAACTATGGCGGTGTGACTACCGGCCAGAAACAATAATTGCCCAGTATTGACCCTTTTAAACATAGAGAGGTGACTGCTTTTCAACTTACTATGAAGTCATCAAGTCGTTCTTCAAAATCATAATGATTATTTAGATACATTAATAAAATGTGCCTATTTAATAATGAGTAAAAATATATTATGGTAAGTAAATGAAGTACGAAACGTCTTTGACCCTCATCATTCACCGGAGAATGATGGGGGTTTTTTATTGCCTGAAATTTATGGGGAGTTTTTTGGTACTAATACGCTAAAAGCGGGTGTGAAAGATCGTCGCTCATGTGCTGAGATAGGTCTAAGTCAGGGTTTTCTGGGTACAGGGTGTTAATGATTAGCCTTGGTTCCGATACAAATGAGGTGGGCCCTAGCGCGCCGACCATTTGGCTGACACTGTAGAAATTTTGCTGCACATGGTTGATGTCCATTTGCACTTTAAAGCTGGCCTGTGGTTCTAGGCTGGCCGCTCGCTTCTCCCAGTCACTGGGCACATCAGGTAAAGCCAGTAATGCATCAAACATGTCTGCGAAATTACTGTCTTGGCTCAGTAATGACTCTTGTTTCATCGCCATCAATATCAAGGCAAGAGTATTCTTTTTCACTTCTGATGGTGTGTGCTCCTGATGATGTGCAAATAAAAATTCATAGTGATTCTGAGCTTGCTCAAGAGCGGCTTGTGAAGCAACTTGCCTATGAAAACCTATCCAACCTTTATTCACCATTAACAGTTTACCGTAGCGATCCATTAATGCTGCAGGGAATGGGTCCATAGCTTTTAATGTGAGTATCATCGCCTTTTTTAACCAATTGTACTTAGGGTCATGAAAGTCGATAAATTTTGCCGCGGGTAAGTATCCTGCGGCTAGCTGTAGGTAACATGAATCACGTTCACCCAGATTAAGCACTTCGGATAGTTTATCTATCATGGCTCGACTAGGGTGGGACTTTCCGTTTTCAAGACAGCTGATATGCCGAGTAGATGAATCGGCGCTTAACGCTAACGCTTCTTGGCTTAGCTCATGGGTGTTACGCCAAAACTTTAATAGCGGGCCAAAATTTGAAGGCATATCGTTAGATGCATTGGCCATGCTAATTCCCATATATGAAATGTTGTAAATGTATAAACGGATTGAGTGGATTTATGTTTATACCGATTCTTCAGCCAGCTATAGTAGCAAATACTGTCGTAATAAACAGAACACTTGGCTTTAATTAAGTACTCTTAATATGGCTTATAGACAAGTATAACTGACACTCATGTTGAGCCCCGTTAAATGGTGATTTTGACTCGACAGGTCATTTTGATTTTCACCAATAAGCTTTAAACTGTTTTCTCTGTCGGTCTGCTTCAACATTGATCTTATGGATTATTAATATACTCAGTACCCGTTTTTATACTTAGGAATGCACATGGCTTCAATCTATTTTATTCGACACGGTCAGGCCAGTTTTGGCAGCAGTAATTATGATAAATTATCAGAGCTAGGCATGAAACAAGCCGAGTTAGCCGGCGGCTATCTAGCAAAAACTCAGGTAAATTTTGATGCCTTGTATTCTGGCGCTTTGATACGACAACAAGAAACTGCGCAACAAGTGATTGCTGCTTATCAGGAGCAAGGTATTTCATTGCCAGACTTGAATATCGATGCTCGCTTAGACGAATTGGATGCCAATGCCATTGTTATGAAGTTGATGCCAAGGGTGGCCGAAACTCAGCCAGAAATGAATGAATGGATGGCACAAGCCAGAAGCAATAAAAAAGCGTATCAATATATTTTACGCGCATGCTTTAAATTTTGGCAAACCCTTGATGATGAAATAGAAGGGCTAGAGCCATGGGCTGAATTCTATGGAAGAGTGAAATCGTGTGTCGATGATATTATTGAGCAACATGGCTCCGGAAAAAATATCGCAGTATTTACGTCTGGTGGTGTGATAGCCGCGGTTGTGCAGTATGCGCTAGGTCTATTAGATGAAGGCAACTACCAAGTGTTTGAACCCGTTATTAACGCATCAATTACGCACTGTAAGTACAGTAAAACGCAATTCACATTAAACTATTATAATGATCATTCTTTCCTAAGGTTAATGGGCGGAAACGAGATGATCACATTTCGTTGATAGTATTAACTAAAATAATCCTTTATCCAGTCGTATAACGTATCTGCATTTAAATTATTAAAATCCAATGTTTTAAATGCATCATCAGGATCTTGTTCTATAAACGAAAATTGATAATGAACATGACCTGGCTGTTGATCATGCAAAATAATAATAATCCGTTTTTTCGTTTTAAGGCAATCTATTGTCATGACATCAGCAGGCACAGCATTTTTTCGCATGTTGTGGCTAACGCCTACAATAGGGTCAATATTTACAAAGTCTTGCTGAATGCGGGTATGGGCATCCGTAACCATATCTGAAAGTGACTTAAGTTTCTCGTTATTCAAAATTGCCCCTATATCTGTGTAAATTCACTTTTTTTGCACATTTGATGCAATCTTACTGCACATTCTACCTTTATTGTTGTGGGGTTAAAATAATATACGAGTAAGATTTGTGAAAAAGCCAGCCTCTCTATCTCTGTGGATGTCCTCTAGGGTATCGCTATTCAAAATGCCTGTCGTTTTATCTTCTGTTGTTATCGCCCTTACTGGATGCGCTGGAGGTTCATCAGAGTCCAGTACAACCAGCACTATCACGGCCGGTAATAGTCTGGTGATAAATGAAATTGTGGCAAAAGACAGTAATGGTGGCGATGACTGGATTGAACTTTATGTAACAGAGGAGACTGTTAATTTAAGTGACTACACACTTATTGATGACAATGAAGAGTCAGAATTACAATCGTTACCAGATTTAGAGCTGTCGGCTGGTGAATTTGTTGTCATTAACGCGATTGATGCAGAGGATGCCAGCGATCAAGAAGATGACCTTTGGGTTGGAATAAAGCTGGGATCAAGCGATACCGTTCAATTGCATCGCGGAGATCAAATGGTCGATGAAGTCAGCTGGGATAAAGGAGAAGCGTTAAAAGGCTTTAGTTATGGTAGGTATTCAGATGGTGTCGGTTCACTGCAAACACTGACACCTACCCCAGGTGACACGAATACTCAGGCCAGTCGCGGTCCGCTGCTAATAAATGAAATTATGAATAAAGACGCCAGTGGCGGTGACGATTGGTTTGAACTGTTCAATAGTGGGACACAAAGTATTAATTTATCTGGGTATACCGTAGTGGATGAAACAGAGGATTTAGTACCCGTTAGTTTACCAGATGTTGATTTAGGGGCAGGAGAATATATTGTGATATATGCAACCGATGTTGACCCTGGTGAGCACTATGTAGCATTTAAGTTAGGGGCCAGTGACAACTTAACGTTAGAACTAGACAGCGTCACTGTCGACTATATGGAATGGGAAGCCAGCGATGGACCAGAAGGTTATAGTTTTGGTGCTTACCCTGATGGAACGTGGAATTCTAATACGCTATCGATTACTAAAGGTGCGAGTAATGAAAAAGCAGAAGCGTTTAACCCAGAAAGTATAGAAAATATCTATGTAACTTTAATAGAAGATGGTGCATGGGAGGATATTATTTCAAATGCCGTGGATAAAGAAAATCACGAAGCAATTGTGGAGTATAAGGGGGTCACGTTGGACAGTGTTGCTTTTAGAACCAAAGGCAACTCGACATTAAGCCAGGTGGCTACCTTATCTTCAGGATCGACAGGTTATAGCCGCTTTAGTTTTAAGATAGATACTAACGAGTATGTATCCGGTCAAAAATTGTTAAATCATAAAAAACTAAACTTTAATAATAATTACAATGATCCTACTTATATGCGTGAATCTATTTCATATCAAGTAATGCGTGATCTGGGTCTACCAGCACCAAAAACGTCATTCGTTAATTTATATATAAACGGTGATCTACATGGTTTGTACACCATGGTTGAAGCGGTTGATAAAACATTTTTAGAAAATAACTTTACGAATCCGGATGGTGATTTGTATAAACCTGATGATGCCGATAATGAAGGTTTAGTTGGGCATGATTTAGTTTGGATTGATGCCGCATATAATAGCTACTCTGCAATAGAACTAAAAACCAATGAAGATACGTCTGAAAATACAGCGTTAATGTTGTTTTTAGACGGCATTAATAATAGTAGTGATTACGACAGTGTTCTTGATGCTGACGCAATGCTTAGATATTTAGCTGCATCAACGGTCATGAGTAATTTAGATAGCTATCAAGGAACATTGGCTCACAACTATTATCTTTATGAAGAAAATAATATATTTTCAATTATCCCTTGGGATTTTAATGAGTCATTTGGCACGTTTACCATGGGGTGCGGGGATGTAACAGAGCTGTATATTGACGAACCGACTCAAGGATCGCTTTCTGATAGACCGCTAATTAAAGCATTACTGTCTAATAGTGATTATTTAGATACTTATCATACATATATTTCTGACTTGATTAATGGCGGCACTCTCGACCCTTCGAGTATATCAAGTGAAATAGATGCTTTTGAAATATTAATTTCCGATTCGGTTAGTCAAGATCCTACGGCTTTTTATTCTCACTCTCAATTTGAGGGTGGGTTAACTTCACTTTTAAGCTTTGCAACTGAACGAGCAAGCAATGTTCAAGATCAGTTAGATGGCAGCACAGCTTCAAGTGGTGATGGAAGTGGTTATTGCGGTGATGTTTCCGCAATGCCTGGTCGCCCACGCTAGCGTATTCGTTAGTGAATCGCTGATCGAAACGTAAATCTACATCAAGGATAAATCGCTGTATAAAAGTGATTTATCTGACCTTCCATATTGTTAGTAAAAGAATAGGGTTTCCAGTGATTGAACAATCAACCGCCAACTCTCAGCCTAGTGATTATCAAGATCGTTCTATGTTGACCAATAATATAAGTATTTTGTCAAAATTGGATCAGTTTGATCAACATGGTTTAGACGACCTAAAGAATGCAAAGCTTATGGATAGAGTGGATACAAAATTCTTAATTCCAATGGATATGTTAGACGAGTTGTTAAGCGGTATTAAGTCTCATTATAGCGTTCTAGAAATAAACGGGAAACGAGTATTTACCTACCAGAACACATATTTTGATACGACTGATATGGAATTTTATCATCACCATCATCAGGGTAAGTTGAACCGTTATAAGGTTAGGCATCGCCATTATGCCGATAGTAACTTAGGCTTTTTAGAGGTTAAGTTTAAAAATAATAAAGGAAGAACAATTAAAACTAGGATTAAATCATCTAACCCTAGTATTGAAGGGGAACAAGAGCAGGCGTTTCTTTCTAGGTATTTTGATAAAGAATCGACAGCTTTGACGCCATCACAATCAGGGTCGTACGAAAGAATGGCTTTTGCAAATGAAAAAACAGGTGAGCGATTGACGCTTGATTTTAATTTGTCTTTCAAAATGCTTGATGGGGGTGAACGAGTATCTTTGAATGATTTTTTTGTAGCAGAATTGAAACAAAATACATATAACTTAAGATCCCCTTTTTCACTGGAAATGTCGAGGCGGGGGATAAGATCAAATAATTTTAGTAAATACTGTATGGGTTGTGCTATTTCAAATTCTAGGATGAAACAAAATAAGTTTAAAGCTGTCATATTATCTGTAAACAAATTAGTAAAAGAGAGTAGTTGAAATGTTCGAAACATTGGATTTAGATTTCGTAGCGAAATTGGTTCTAAATACAGGAGCTGTTTCCTGTCTTGTTTTAGGTTGTTATCTTAGAGGTTTTTTTTCTGTAAAGGGTGGTAATAAAGAACATGCAACATCCTTTATATTATTTGCGGTTGGTGTTTTCAGTGTTACATACTTACTTCATTCTATTGATATCTCTATGGGTTTTGCTTTTGGATTGTTTGCCGTTTTTTCAATGCTTAGGTATAGAACAGAGTCTATCTCGGTAAAAGAAATGACTTATCTGTTTATGGTGATTGCAATCTCATTGTTATCTTCTGTCGGAAATACCAGTTTATTAGAGTTGAGCTTGTTGCATAGCATATTTATAGCAAGTGCAGTTCTATGTGAAAAAATACTATTGAAGGAAAATAGTTTAATTAAACTTGTTCAATATGAGAAAATTGAAAATATAGTCCCTGAAAGAATGCCAGTTTTGATATCAGACTTAAAAGAAAGAACCGGTCTTAATGTGACTTTTGTAGAGATTAATGAAATTGACTTCATAAAGGATTCGGCATCAATAAATGTTCATTATTTGGCTGGTGATGTTACTAATCAATATAGTGATTCTGTAAACATATTGAATGCTAGGAAGGTCTGAGGATGTTTTATCTAACTAGACGCATAATTCTAATCCCGGTCTGTTTATTCAGTGTGTTTATTCAGGCGAGTAGTCTCGATGATTTTGATGTTGGTAAAACAAAAGTATCAGGAACAATAATGATGGATTATGGCACCTTAACTGGCTTGGGCAGCCAGTCTGAAAGTGGGGGGGCTTTATTTGAAACTGAAATTAGGCGGGCAAGAATTGTTTTAGAGAATAGTTTGAAAAATAACTGGAAGGCAAAACTTCAGGTGTCAATTGATGAAGAAAGCTCTGAAAGTAAAATTGGCGATGCATATTTTCGTTATGAAGGATTTAATCATGCTTTTTTAACACTGGGAAAATTCAAAGAACCTGTCGGTTTAGAGAATATGACAAGCTCTAAAAATATTACATTCCTAGAGCGATCTATGATGAGCAATGCTTTCTCTTTAGGAAAAAATAAAGGGTTAATGTTATCAAATTCATCTGATTCAATGTCTTGGGCAGTTTCGCTAAGTGATATCGACAGTGATGATGAATATAACCCTTATTCGATTGGTGGGCGTATAACATGGTCGCCATCGTTTCAGAACAATAATGCATTACATTTAGGTGCATCAACTTCGTTCCGGGATATGGATGGAGAAAGTTTTGAGGTTGAAGAGGGCACAGAATTTAATGGCAGTGATCTGGTCACAAATATGGATAAAATAGATGTGAATACCATGCAGGTTAGTGGTATTGAAGTCGCATGGTTAGGTGGCCCAGCCTCAGTCCAAGCAGAATACATGCTTGCAGACGTTCAAGCTGTAGATGAGGCTTCTGATGTATCTCTGGATGGTTTTTATATTCAAGGCAGTTATTTTTTGAATAACGATTCTCGTAAATATAAATCGGGTCGTTTTTCAGGTGTCTCGCCACAGTCTTCTGCCGGAGCTTATGAACTAACAAGTCGTTATAGTGTTTTAAACACTCAAGAATCTTCGACTGGTAATGAGGCAAAAGCAACAACGCTTGGGCTGAACTATTATTACAGTAAAGATATTCGTTTTATGGGGAATTTGTTATATACCGAGTCATCAGATGCTATTGACGATGGAGAGGCCGTGATAATCAGAGCCCAATTTAGCTTTTAACGAATAGAGTACTTGAACCTGTGAATCGATCGATTCACAGGTTCTCTAGGTGCATAAACTTCCAGCCCCATTAATGGGGCTGGGTTATATGTTTACTTTCTGCAAAACGGATTCTCTAGGGGTAGAGGATATCTAAAAATGCGCAGCTTCATGTTATACCTTGGCCAGCTGTTCATATCATTCTCACATGAATGTAAGTTCACCGGTAAGAACACCACGTAAGCAAAAGTACGCCAGTAAACCGGCAGGGCCAAACATTAATGTCAGCAATAAACACGGAATCAATAACCAGTGGTTAATGTCGTAATTGGCGGCATCATTAAGAATAAATACACCCACCATTAAATCAAACGCTAAATAGTGAATCCATCCTGCCAGCACTACTCTAGGGGATTTAAATAATCTCATGACACCACTTAAAGACCAAAAGTGCCCTCTTGCTTTTGTTTCTGGGTCATCGTGTCTTTTCCCCAAGAAGACTAGATAGCTATAAAGAGCACATAGCATAATAACCACAATAGAAATGGTGATTGTTTGTGTGTACTGCCACATTGGCAATGCGATCAATAGTGCCCAGCCAACGATTGCGAAACGCGACGCCAATGTAAAAAGTGTTTGATAGAGTTTCATAAAATTCAGCCAGTTTATGGTGTAAATTTTTCGGTATTAGAAAGTAACAGATAAATACAGCTTTCGGCTAGTGCTGCCAGCAGTGAATACACCACTGTTATTTTGTTTGATCAGAGTTGTTTTATCAGAAAATAGGCTTTAGATTGAAGGCATTAAATAATGAGTCAGTGAGCCTATTATGGACGATCAAGTCATACAGCGAGTAAATGCCAACGGTACTCAAATCGCATATGAGCTGCATGGCGAAAAATCCAACCCTATCATTATGTTAATACACGGCTTAGGCATGCCTATGACAGCTTGGCCTATCACCGTGGTTGAATCACTTGTTCAAAAAGGGTTTTGTGTTTTACGCATTGATAATCGTGATCAAGGGCATTCTCAAAAATTTGACCATTTAAATATGCCAAATATGGTTTGGCAATTCATGAAACTTAAAATGGGATTACCGGTTTCGAGTGCTTACTCTTTATTAGATATGATGAAGGACGCTAAAGGGGTTCTAGATGCTTTAGATATCCAAAGCGTTCATGTGGTGGGTGCCAGTATGGGGGGGATGATAGCTCAGTTATTAGCACTGGAGTCACCAGAGCGCATTAAAAGTTTAACCTCGGTTATGAGCAATACAGGTAACCCTAAACTTAAGGGTCCAACACACGCTGTGTCGACCCATTTAATGACCAGTCCGGCAATGCACTCACCAGAAGCAAAAATGGCCTACCATGTGAAACTGTGGCAATTGATCGGTAGTCCAGCCTATCCTAAGGATAAGCCAGGGTTAGAGTTATATGTACAGTCTTTGATGGACAGAGGTATGTCTGCCAATGGAACCGCTAGGCAAATGCTGGCGATTTTAGCGGCCAGTAACAGACAGGCTAGGCTGGCTGAACTAACAATGCCTTGTCAGGTGATACATGGCACTGACGACCCCTTGGTTAGGGTAGAAGGGGGAATTGAAACCGCTGACGCCATACCGGGTGCAAGCTTGCATTTGATTAAGGGGATGGGACACGATTTACCGGCAGAGTTACAGCCGCAGATTTGTAATCTGATTACTGAATTGGTGAAGAGCACTGAGGCAGGTATGAAAAGAGCCATTTAGTTTGCAGAGTAGTAAAAGTAACATTAACAGCAAAAGATTGGGTATCTTTTAACAAGCAAAAATTTAACAAACGAAATTTTAGGCATAAAAAAACCGAGCGAATGGCTCGGTTTTTTTATGCTTAATGATTGCAGCTAATTAGCTACGAGACTGTTGCATCAATGACATGCTACGGCCAGGGTGCAAGCTAACACTTGGCTCACCATCAGCGACTTCTTTATGGCTGTGACGTAAACGGAAACCTTTGTCGATACGACGAACACATAATGTAAGGCGTACGGTTAACCAACGGTAATCTTGTTTGTTACGTGTATTCAAAACAACCGATGCGTCGTTATCTATGATCTCTTTACAGATAGGACCTAATGCAGAACGAATCTCGCGAGTTTCGCGGTTATCAATTAGGTTTTGATCTAGGTTAAAGTCAGCGATTGATTTAGACGAAACAGCAAATGATTTAGCTGCAAATGTAGCCGCCTTCTGACGCTTGGCTTCTAATGACGCTAGTTTTTGAGCTGCTTTTGCTTTTGTTGCTTCTTCTTTACGAAGCTTAGCCAGGCGACGTTCTTTTTCTTCAGCTAAGCGGCGACGTTCAGCAGCTTGTTTGTCGGCTTTTTGTCTTGCCAATTTAGCGGCGGCTATTTGTTTTTGCTTCTTAGCTTTGTCAGCGGCGCTGTTGCTTGATTTTGCGACTGCTTTGTTAGCAGTTGGCTTGGCTTTTTGAGCCACCCGAGTTGAACCGCTTGATTTATAAACTTTATCCAATGAATCTTGAGCAGACTCTAGGCCAGGTGTTAAATAGGCCAGCATCCAAGCTTTATCCAGGTGAAGCTGAGCTTTGGTGTATTTTTTGGCTGAAATAGACTTATTGGCTAACGTTACGTAAACCTCGCCTACTTTATATGCACGGCTATTAATGCGCTGATCATATGGCGCAACGGCTTTAAACTGCCAGATTTTCTCAATTGCATTGTTGCCAGCTGGATTGCTTAGGCGTTTTGCAGCGATATCGGAATCAATCTTGTTTAACAGGGAGTCTAGTTCAGCATCTGCCGAAGCGGTAAAAGATACCAATACCGTTAAGGTTAGGATAAGGGCCGACTGAATTAATGATTTCATAAGCAGTACTCGGTTTTTATTATACTTTTTTATAGCTGGCCATTATTGCCTAGTCCTGTGTAATAATGCAATGGTTGGATCGGACGCATTGTGCTAATTTTGCGCAATATAGTAAAAAGTAATTAAAAAATGGAGCATTCATGCTTAGATGGGGAATGATTTTGCTGTTCGTGCCCAGTGTTATATTGGTCACTCTTTACATGCTTGAAGCACAAGACGCTGCGCGCTGTGTACAAGATCTGGGCAGCTGGGACTACATTAAGGGTCTTTGTGATTTAAGCGTTAAGCATGAAGTGGTGCCATTTATGGCCAGACACGGTTTTTGGGTTAACGCAGGTATGTTGGTGTCCATTGTGGGCCTAATGATGACCACATGGGGCATGATCTTACGCGGAATGGGCACTGCGAAAGACGAGGCATAAGCCTTGTAGGCCTGCCATCTGGAGGCTGTCGTATCTGCTTATATCATTAGCGCAGATTGATTAACCTGTATCTCGACCTCCACGATAATGAAACTCTAGATGTCGGTAATAGCGATTAAGCTTGTCAGATTTAGGGATTTGGAAATGCCATACGCTGCGTATGGCACGCAATATAGAGGCATCTAATAAGCTATCGCCACTGGGTAAGTGCACCCAAGCCCCTTTCAGGTAGCCTTCTCCATCAATATCTAAGCGAATAACACCTGAATCAGATTGGCTGGTGCCATCAGGCTTAACCCATACAAACTTAATTTGTTCACTGATGCGTTTCAATACGAGGTTTCGCCAGCGAGCCTTTTCTTCTTGCATTTTATCTAATGGCGATACAACCATAGCGTCATCTAGAGCACTGTCGTCCAGTTCTTCAAGTTGCTCTCCTAATTGTTCTTTATCTTGGCTATCTGTGGCTTTTTCTAGCTCTACATTGTTGATGGCTTGTTGTAATAGGTCGGACAGCGAGCTGCTGAGTAGCTCTGGAGCCTGGGCCGCTGATTCAGGTTCGGTTTCTGATAATTCAGGCGTGTCTTGACCTTTTGGCTTGGGGGTTTGCTTACCGCCAGATTCAGCCATGCCATCACTGGTATTGGCTTTGTTGATGTCATCTTCCATGTGCTTTGGGGGTGGCGGCTCTTCAGGGTCAACTGAAGGGGGTGGTTCAGCAGGCTTGATCGGCTCAGATGGCGCCAAAACAAACTCCATGGTTTTAGATTCCGCATCTTGCGGTACCTGCTCCACTGTATCTTCAAAGCGCACCATTAATGCTACGTATACACATAGGTGTATAAGCAAACTGCATAATATGGTGAGTCGGAAAACAGGGTTCATAAGGTACTATAAAAGGTGCGGGCTAAAATTAGGCGAATGAATAATGGTTTTCTATAAGACACTAGGATGCATAAAGGTTCAACCTACTTAAAACAAATAGACTCTATGCTAGAGTGAGAGGATGTTACTTTTTGATTTACTAGGTTGATTCAAATGTCGAACTACTCAACGCCTATTTATGATTACTGTCCTAATTGCGGTGCAAAAACCAAGCTTCAGCCGGTAGATGGGCATGTGATTAAAGCCTGTTCAGCAAGGTGCGGGTTTGCGCATTTTAATAATCCGACCCCCGTTGTCGCTGTCATTGTTGAAACCCCTGATGGTGTTGTGCTTGCACACAATGTGGCTTGGCCTGCTGGTATCTTCAGTATCATTACCGGATTTGTTGATCCACTAGAGTTGCCCGAGCAAACCGCCATACGCGAGACAGAAGAAGAGTTAGGCTTAAAAGCCTACGATGCTAAATTTATTGGGCATTATATGTTTGAGCAAAAGAATCAATTGATCATAGCGTACGCGGTTAAGGCACAAGGGAAAATTAAAATGAATCACGAACTGGATGAATACAAGGTGATTCCAGTGCATAAGTTGAAAGGTTGGCGAACGGCCACTGGCGAAGCCGTAACCGATTGGGTGAATAACCTGGGCCCGTTGAAGCCTATTTCTTAGAGGTTTATTTGGGTCGATATGTTGCTTATTAAACCCGCCTATAGACGGATTTAGTAAGCAAGTTGTTAGCCTTTAAATTTGCCCTGTGATCGCAAGGAATGTAAATATCACTGTCGCGGGCACAAAAGATAGGGCTTGAATTTTTGACTCTTTGTTTAGGTTCTTCATTCTAAACGTTAGATATTCCCACTCGCTCATTGTCTTCATAACAGCAAGCCTTGGTTCTAAGTAGTGCTGGAATTCTAATTTATTGATTAAGATGCCATTCCCTTTCCCAAATACGAACAACACATTTTCTATCAGCAAACCACGATTCCCAACTTTATAAACATCTTGTACAGGCTTAATAGCGGTTTCATTATTTTTTTGGCTAACCAGCATTAATCTGCCTGCAATACCTAAGCGTTTATTATTGGCAAAGTGAAGCATCAGCAGGCTAGGAAAAACAATGGAGACAAATGCGAGCTCAATCATTAAAAAGTTAAATTCGGCTTCAGGCTCTTTGAATTCAAGTATTTGATTTAAAAAATAGAAACTAATTAATACTGCAACAAAGGTAGCTGATACTATCCACCCTCCATATTTTGAAATTTTACTTGGGCTAAACCAGAAAGGCATGCCTTTTGGTTGTGGCAAGATGGCATCCTCTATAGAAACCGCTTCAAATTCCTCTTTGTTTTGTTTTGATTGCTTTAATCCGATAACTAGCCCGATTGAAACTAATAACGCAAAAATAATAATGACACCGTGACTGATCCCCCTGTAAAAGATTTTATTATCTAAGCTTTCTTTTAGAACCAAATCCAGTTCGGTTACAGGTAATTCAAGCCACTGTTTATGGTTAAGGTTGTATCGATATAGGCCGTTGTTATTCAAGTCGGAGAAGATCACATGTTCATTGATTTGAACCATGCTAATTGGGTCGGGTGTGTAGTGGGCGTCTAATCCTGATAAGTCTAATTTTGATTTCAAAATGCCAGATTGAGAATATATATGAATCTCACCGTTTTCCATTGCATTGTCTTTAACGCCAACCCAGAGATCGTTGTCTACCTTGGCTAAGCTAGTTGGCCAGCAGGCAGGTGATGTTTCAAACATGGACAGCGGATTTTTATTAGAGCGAACACCGCATTGGCTATTAAGAGAGATTGGAAAGAATCCTTTTGATGTTGCAATGCTACCCTTGTCTAGGTCGTAGTAATTGATTTGTTTGTTGTTGGTATCAGCCAGCCATAACTGATTGTCAAATATTCTGATTTGATTAGGAAAGATCAATTCATCTTCATTTGATTTAGCTAAAATGTCGCCATTTAAATCAAAGCGATACAGCATGTGATGTGAGGTGTTTGTCAGGTAAATATGATCGTTTTCTAAATCATGGCTTAGATGAAAAGCTTGTTTGATGCTAGGAAGTTCATGTGTGAACGGAGAGCATTGCTGTATGTCGATTGTGCAACGCCACAGCCCTTCTTGGTGATTAAACGCTGTGTTGGGTGTGATTCGGGCAAAAGCGGTTAGATTATCTTGTGTGTTTGTACCCTTGAAGCCTCCATAAATAATGAATTCGTTGGTAGATAGAAATTGAATGTCACCAATAAAATTATCTATGCCAAAGTCAGCAGAGTGAATTGTACGCTTTAATCGACCAGATTCTGTGAATTCATAAATATCCCCATTACTGAGTGGTAAAACTAACGTTTGCCATGGGGTTTTTTTTAATATTAAAGGGTGAGTAACGTCAGTGGATTTTCCGTAAGACCAAAAATATGCAATCAGTAAAAAGGCAAAGGGTAGCAATATGCTAATGATATGTTTGTGACTGAGTTCTTGATTCATTGAAAATCCGTTTTCAATTATTATTTCGGCGGATTATATGTAAAGAAAGGGCGGGAATAAACCTAAAGATGATTAAAGAAATAAAAAAATTAAGTAGTTAAATATTTGCGCAGCATTTTTTAAACTTTTTTCCGCTGCCACATAAACATATGTCGTTTCGACTTAGACTTGCATCGCCTACACGAGTTTCACCATTTAAATAAACAAGTCTGTTATTTTCTTTTACAAAAACACTACTTTCTTCTAGGTATTTAAACGTATTCTCTTCTTTAAAGTAGGCTTTGAAGTGCACTCCGCTTTCAGTAAACGAAATAATATCTAATTTAAGCCATTGATCATCTGCTTCTGCTTCTAAAGGATTAGGGCAGGTGGTTGAATGCCACGTGGCTTTAAGGTATTTGTGAAAACCTAATACATAAGCACTATAGCGAGAGCGCATCAGTTTTTCAGCCGTGGGTGCCAGAGCCCCAAGGTGAAATACCTGGCAGCACTCATTATAAAGTGCTGCATTGGCGTGCTGCCCTTGGCAAGGGCAAGTCATATTGATCATACGAGACACATCTTTAGCTTACTGCTTACTGTCTAGTAGAGCTTGCATTGCAAACCCTAATGCTTCTGGGCGCTCAGGATTGCGTAATGCATTTAATAATACATTACGAATACCTGGTAAGAATAATAAGTCACTAACAATTTTAATAAAGACAGAATAGGCATCACTGCCTTCTTGGTTGAAATCAGCAAGGGTGATTAAAAATGGCGTAATATTCTGCGGCATAAACGCTAGGTCGTCATAATTACGGGTAGCAAAAGCCAGTACGCATGCCACATCATTTTTATAATCGCTGTCCATCCATGCTTGCCAAGCATCAATTCGCACTTGGTCGCTAAAACACGCGCCAATGATTCTTAATCCAGCTTCAACAGCGGGGCTATTGTCTGAAGATGCCATATCTTGTTTAAGCCGCGTGAAAGCGGCATCGGCCACCCCATGAGACACTTCAGAGTGTTCAAGGCATTGTGCAAAGGCCAAATACACTTCGCTGGGCATTTTAGGCAAACATGCTTTTAAGCTGGCTTCGATATCACTGCTTTTAGCGGCAGCATCAGCAATGCCTTGCATGCCTAAGTTTTTCCAGTTTGCTAACTCTTGCCCATTCAAGGTACCAGCTTGTAAATAACGCACCACAGGGTCGTAATGACTAGAAGGCTTGCGATGCTGGCTGTGGTTAATAATGGCGTGCAAGTTGGCGCGACGAATATCGTCAGGATTAAACGAAAACGAATTGTCTTTTAATGGATCATCAATTTCGGTATCGGTTTGGGTGTTCAATGGCATTTCGCTTAAGCGAATCAAGCGCATAACCAAATCATCTCGCACATATTGAATCAGCTTCCCTTGCTCATCCAATGGCCACTTAAGAAACCACAAGGTCTCATTACCAATGTCATTGGGTTGAGTGATATACAGCGCCAACCAAGCATGCTGCAAATATGGGAATGGGTAAGATATCTCTAGATCTTCAAACTGCTTAAATTGCGTTTTATCGATTTTACGGATACGACGACCCACATCAAATAAACGATATTGGCCTTCAAGCTCGCTAAGGTACTGACTAAGATCCATGGTGCACACTGATGATAAGAGGATATGGGGCGATTATACAGGATGAAAAGGTGAATGTGAGCTCGCTTATGTAACCTTGGACCTATCTTGTCGTTATGTATTAGCGCTGCGTTATATTTCTGCAGCTTGTAAGGTGTATCAGTGTGTAGCCTAAGCGAGAATCGTAATACACCGGATTGTAAGTGCAGCGTTAAGTTGCAGCCCCTAATATCACCAAATAACAACACACCTCTTGAATCTGTTGACTGGCCCCTAGCGCGTCACCGGTATAGCCGTTTAACCTTTTTAAATACCATTTGTAAATCCAGTAAAAATTAAAGCCACCAACCACTAATACCCAAGCTGCGGTTTCAATGGGTAAAAACATTAAGGGAACAAGCGCGGTTAACCAAGCAAACGTCATATCACTTTTATACCAGTCTTTGGCAATGGGTTTGGCTTTTGAAAGGGCGTCTTCTTGCACATAGGGCAAAACCATCATCAAGCTAATGGCAAATGCACGGCTGACGGCATGGCTGACCAGAAGCGCTAAAAATAGATATCCAACATTGATAGCTGCGATATCCACAAGCGATTGCCATTTAAGTAATAGCATCAGTAGTAAGCCCGTTACACCGTAGGTACCCAGTCGGCTGTCCTTCATGATGCGCAGAATATCCGCTTGCTTCCAGCCACCGCCAAAACCATCGCATAGGTCAGCAAAGCCATCTTCGTGAAATGCGCCTGTGAATAAGATGCCAGATACCAGGCTGATGGCCACGCTGAGTTCTAGCGAAAACAACTGATGAGCTAGGAAAAAAACCAAAAATGAAAAACCGGCCACAAGGTAGCCCATTAATGGAAAATACGCGGTGGCTCGATTCAGTTGCTCATCACTGTAATCAACCCAGTTAGGGCATGGGATGCGCGTGTAAAAAGCCAAGGCGTTAAAGAATCGATGGATGAGAGCTTTGATCATATATACAGATTTTTGCCATTTGTTAATAACGGGAGTATCGACTTTGATTAATCTTGATGGCACAGACATAATGCGTCCGCTTTAGCCGTATTCCAAAATTGATTAATGTAACACAGAGCGGCGCGCTAGTACCGAGAGTAGGTTGCGATGTTCAAATACACCTAATAAACGGGGTGCGTTAAAACAGAAGCGTCACTTGTTATATGGCAGGTGTTAACAGCAGGTCATTTCAGAGGGGATATGTGGTGGATACACGTTCAGAGAAACTGACTTCATATCTATCTGGTTTGCAGTTAGAAATGCAGGATATGGAAATTTGGGCTGCGAGTGTTCCAAGCCCAAAAGCGTTAATGAGTGAGCAACCATTTTGTGTGGATACCTTACCATTTGAGCACTGGTTACAGTTTGTGATGATTCCTAGGTTTAATTGGATGATCTCAGAAAAAATGGCGCTACCTAACCAATGTGATATCGCCCCCATGGCTGAAGAGGCGTTTAAAAGCCGTAAGCAACCAGGTGTGGTTTTATGGTTAACACGCATAGATGAACTGTTAACGGTTAGTTAATACTTACCTAGTCCATTTTTTTGACGTTCTGTGTATAAAAAGCATACTGGCCGAATAAAACATAAAAAAACTATTGACACGGGCAAGTTGCGCCGTGGTTTATACACATTAGTTTGAAACTTGATCGAAACGCGTACATTTTTGCATGTAGACATAGTAAAGATGCATAAAAAATAACGTAAGTCATTGAAAGTAAAGGGCTAACAATGGCGTGGTTGTTTTTTGTACAATTCGAGTGCCCCCCCTAAAAACACTCAATTAGAGGGGGTTTTCAAATTGTTCTTAACAGAGTTATCCACAGTTATTGGGGATAAATAAATGAGTTTAAATTTTGACGAATAACAGGAGATAAAAATGCCTTATATCGCGGCAGGAACATTCATTTTGGGAATGGCGGTTTCTTATTTCATCTTTGCGCGCGCAGCCACAAGGAATTCAAAAGCGTACTTGGCAGACTTGGTAGCGGCAAATGAGCTAATGGAAGATGCTCAAAAAGAGCGTGCGACTCTTAAGCAGCAAGTGGCTGACCTAGAGTACAAAATGAAAGAACTAGAGAAAGACTTGGCTTTTGAGAAAGGCAAAGCCTAATAAGCTATTAATTAATGCCTGGTCATTTGTCATGAAGAGTTAAGACTGATCGCTTAGCTCTTATTTGTTGTTACCGGGTTCATAGATTTTTAGTGAATAGACCTTTAAGCTAGCGATCAGAATCAGCATTAAAAAATAACAATAAAAATACGTTTACTCTCACACATCAAGGCTATCTCATGCGTTTAACTCTATTGCTCTTAATGGGCGGTATTCTTTTGTTGTCTGCCTGCGGCGAAGAAGACTCCGATCCTACATTTTCATTCAAACGCACCCTTGCACCCGAAGGAAAGTCGCTTGGTGATTCAGATTCTGTTTTGGCATTTGAAGCGGATTTAGCCATTCGATACGAATTAGTGGCTGGTGACGGCCGTGCCTGTGCTTATGGACAACTAAGTGCCAATACAGGAGGGAACTTTCTCAACTGCTGGGGGCGACGTATCAATCCAAAATATAAGACACTGGCTGGGCATAGAATCGGGGGCACGAACAAAATGTTGAGTATCGGTGAGGACCATATATGCACCACAGGGCTCCTCACTAGTCAGCGAGTTCAATGTGATGGCAGCAATAGTCATGGTCAAAATACAGATCCGACCCCGATAAATCTAGCGGACTCTAAATCAGGCCATTGGTTGACAGATCCGTATGTGGTTGCAAGTGGAGCAAGGCATAATTGTTCATTGGATGCGTTCGGTGTTTATTGCTGGGGGGGTAACAGTCAGGGACAAACGGATGTACCTGTATTAAGTCTTCCTAAATGGGTCTCGGCAGGAGGTGATACAAGCTGCGCAATTGATGATAATAATGGTATAGATGAACTTGTATGCTGGGGAAGTAATGAGCACGGGCAAACAGATATACCGGATTCATTAACGGCTATTTCTAAAGTTGCGGTGGGTGATGGCTATGTCTGTGTGAGTAATGTAGGGCAGGTTGAATGTTGGGGTGATACCGCAGATTGGGATGTTCCCGCTACTTCTTATACAAATGTAGTGCATATAAGTGCAGGTAAAGATCACGTTTGCATACTGGATGAAACACAAGCTGTGCCACAAGTGTTATCTGCACAATGTTTCGGTAATAATAACTCAGCCGGAGATCTGTTGACGGTACCAGAGCCTCCTTTATCCGTATTGAATACAAAGATCCGAACTATCTCAGCTGGTAATGGCCTCAGTTGTGCGTCCTATGATTATGACGGTTATGCATATTCTCCTGAAAAAGACGGAAGTTACACTGAGGAAGTGCACAAGGGGATTCTGTGTTGGGGCAAGAATGACGAAGATCAAATCAATGGGCCCAAGCAATTATGTTTAGGTTACCATAGCAAGGCTATCGATTATGATGATAGAACCTGCCCAGAAAATTAAGTTATAACGACTAACAAATAAACGGAGTACCCATGTCACTATTACAAAAAGTCCCAGCTGTGAAGCTACAGTGGTTAGCCTTGGCGTTGTTAGCTGTTTACCCGTTGGCAATTGCCGCTGCACGGTTGGATATCTGGCATTTTAGAAACAGCTTTTTATTATTTATTGTGGCGGCTGTCGTGGGTTTTGTTGTACTGGTGCTGAGTGTATTAAAAATGAGTAAAGGGCAAGATCAAGACTCTAAAGCGCTTATTATAGCGGTTGCGGCGACTTTGATTCCTCTTGGAATCTTGGGGAACTCAATTATTAATGCAAAGAGCTATCCTTTTATTCATGACATATCTACCGATCTTGTAACCCCCCCTGCTTTGATGGCGGCTGAAGCCGATCGAATTGCAGGTGATCACCCTGTGAGTTATGAAGGGCCTGAACTTGCTGCCTTGCAGCAAACAGGGTACCCAGATCTTAGCAGTCTAGTGGTTGTGGATAAGCCATTAGCTGTATTTAACAAGGCTAGGTCAGTAGTTGTCCAAAGTGGCTGGCAAATACTGGCTGAAAATAATACCGATTTGCCATATACGCTAGAGGCGGTGGATACGAGTTTATTGTTTGGCTTTAAAGATGACGTAGTGATCCGTGTAAAAGAGACTATGAAAGATGGGCAAGCGAGCGGTTCACAGATAGACGTCCGCAGTATGAGTCGACAAGGAAAGAGTGATTTAGGCGTAAATGCTAAGCGCATTATTGAGCTTCTAAATCAGTTGCAGGCTGTTCAATAAATACTCGGAATATAAACGGCGCTTTCAAGCTCTCTAAGGTGTGATTTAACCTGTAATAGTGCCGTATCTTCGTTACAATGCTTCAGTCTATATACCTAGGGTAAGTGTCAGCTATCCTAGGTTTTTGGTTTATAAATACGTAACTATTGTTGTAAGCGTCACGGTTTTAGCAGGAAAACAATGCCCAATCAGTTTGTACATTTAAAGATTCACACCGAGTTTTCATTGCTTGATGGCATTGTGCGCATTAAAGACTTGATTAAGGCGGCCGGAGAAGATCAGCAAATAGCCTTGGCCATTACTGATCAAAGCAATATGTTTGCGCTGGTTAAGTTTTACAATGCTTGCCTGGGTGCGGGTATCAAGCCGATTTTAGCGGCTGATTTATACATTGAAAAAGAGGATGATCCTGAAAACCCTCATCGTATGACGTTTTATGCGCAAAACGAAAAAGGCTATCGCAATCTTACCGAATTGGTCAGCTCGGGTTATACCGAAAACCAGCATCACGATAAACCTCAGATTAAAAAAGAATGGTTTGTAGAGAAAAACGAAGGTCTGATTGCATTATCGGGATTTCAAACGGGTGATATTGGTGCCGCGTTATTAAAAGCAGAAGATGCTGAAGCCGAACAGAATTTAGATTTCTGGTTATCCGTTTTTCCTAATCGATTTTACCTAGAGCTTCAGCGTACTGAGCGAAAGGGCGATGATGCCTTGGTGGGTAAAACCTTAAGGCTGGCGGATAAAAAACAGGTGCCTGTGGTCGCAACCAATGACGTGCGCTTCATGAAGCGAGATGACTTTGATGCCCATGAAGCACGAGTATGCATTGGTGAAGGTTCAACCATTGATGACCCTCGTCGAGATCGTCACTATAACGATTCCCAATACTTTAAAACGCAGCAGGAAATGATCGAGCTGTTCAGCGACATTCCGTCGGCTATTTCCAATTCAGTTGAAATCGCACAACGCTGCAGCGTGCAAGTTCTACTGGGTAAATACTTCCTACCTGAATTCCCAATCCCTGATGGCTTAACTGAAAACGACTTCTTTAGAAAAATTTCTTATGAAGGGCTTGAGCATCGCTTGGAATTTATCCTCGATAAAAACCAAGTGGATTACGACGAGCGTCGAAAAGAATACGTGGATCGCTTGGAATTTGAATTGGATATTATTATCCAAATGGGATTTCCGGGCTACTTCCTAATCGTAATGGACTTCATCCAGTGGGCAAAAGATAACGACGTGCCTGTAGGCCCTGGTCGAGGGTCTGGTGCGGGTTCGCTGGTGGCTTACGTGCAAAGCATTACTGATATTGACCCACTGGAATACGATTTACTATTTGAGCGATTCCTAAACCCCGAACGTGTATCCATGCCCGATTTCGATATCGATTTCTGTATGGATAAACGCGAAATGGTCATTAATTATGTGGCCGATAACTACGGTCGCGATGCCGTGTCTCAGATTGTGACCTACGGCACCATGGCGGCAAAAGCGGTGGTGCGCGATGTGGCCCGCGTTCAGGGTAAAAGCTACGGTCTAGCGGATAAACTATCTAAGTTGATTCCAGCCGACCCCGGTATGAAATTAAAAGTGGCCATAGAACAAGAACCCGGCATCACCGAATTTTTAGAAGGTGATGAAGACGCCCAAGGCATTTGGGATATGGCGATTAAGCTAGAAGGCATCACTCGACAAACAGGTAAACATGCGGGTGGTGTTGTAATCGCACCTACAAAATTAACGGATTTCTCGCCAACAATTTGTGATGCAGATGGCACAGGTTTGGTGACTCAGTTTGACAAAAATGATGTAGAAAGCGCGGGTCTGGTAAAATTCGATTTCTTGGGTCTAAGGACGCTAACCATTATTGATTGGGCATTAAAAACCATCAATAAAACACGCGCTAAAAGCGATTTAGAGCCCATATTAATTGAAAATGTCCCGCTGGATGATAGAGCGTCGTACATTTTATTAAAAGAATGCAAAACCACCGCCGTATTCCAATTAGAATCTCGCGGAATGAAAGACCTGATTAAGCGGTTAGAGCCAGACAACATTGAAGAAATGATCGCACTGGTTGCATTGTTCCGTCCGGGACCGCTTGAATCCGGCATGGTAGATGACTTTATCAACCGCAAACACGGCCGCGCAGAAGTGGCTTACCCACACCCAGATTTCCAGCACGAAAGTTTAAAAGAAATTCTAGAACCCACCTATGGCGTAATCGTATACCAAGAACAGGTTATGCAAATTGCGCAGGTATTGGCTAACTACACGTTAGGCGGCGCCGATATGTTGCGTCGTGCCATGGGTAAGAAAAAACCAGAAGAGATGGCGAAGCAACGTCAAACGTTCCGCGAAGGTGCCGAGTCAATTAATGTTGATGGCGACCTAGCCATGAAAATATTTGATCTGGTAGAAAAATTTGCGGGTTACGGCTTTAACAAATCTCACTCGGCTGCTTACGCGGTGGTGTCCTATCAGACACTTTGGTTAAAAACTCATTACCCAGCGCCTTTTATGGCGGCGGTATTAACCTCGGATATGGGGAACACAGATAAGATCGTGATCTTTGTTGAAGAGTGTCGCGAGATGGATTTGGAATTGATTTTGCCTGATGTGAATCAGTCAGAATATGGTTTCACGGTGAATGATGCCGATGCCATTGTATATGGGTTAGGTGCCGTTAAAGGTGTGGGTGAAGGCCCAATCGAAGCCATCATCGAAGCCAGGAAAGAAGTGGGACAGTTTATTGATATTTTCCATTTTGCAAAATCTGTAGAAAAAGGAAAGCTGAACAAGCGAGTAATGGAAGCCCTAGTACGTTGTGGAGCCTTTGACCAAATTGGCCCGAACCGTTCGATCCTTTTTGCATGCATAGAAGACGCGCTTAAATCAGCGGATCAAAATACAAAAAATGCGGCCGCCGGTATCATCGATATGTTCGGTGAAATTGAAGAAGAGGAAGACCTTAATCCATATGATGATTATGCGGGCAAGGTAAGAGATTGGACGCCTAAGCAAAAATTAACCGGCGAAAAAGACACTCTAGGCTTGTTTGTAACAGGCCATCCGTTTGATGAATATGAAAAAGAAGTGCGCAACATGGCCAAAACCAAGTTGTCGAATATTCAAGCCAGTAAAAGCACACAAAAAATAGCGGGCATCATCGTTGCGCAACGGGTTATGAAAACCAAGCGTGGCGGTAATATGGCCATACTGACCATAGATGATCGCAGTGGCCGATTAGAAGTGCGCATGTTCAGTGAAACCTACGACAAATACCGCGACAAGATGATCGTGGATCACCTTGTGGTGTTAGAGGTTGAAGTGAAACATGACAGCTATAATGATTCATTAGGCGCAAATGTGAACCAGCTTTGGAATATTACTGAAGCACGTAGTATGTTTTGTTCTGGTATTAGCATTGAGTTAAAACAAAAGGATGCGACACCTAAGTTTATAAAGTCATTGGGCGATAAATTGGCGCCATTTAGCGCCGAAGGAGCTCCGGTTCTATTAAAGTACGAAGGTGAAAAAGCATCGGCTCAAATCAAGTTTGGCGAAAGTTATAAAGTCGAGCCGAATGATGACTTGATCTACCGTTTAAAAGAAGCATTAGGCGATGAAAATGTTGTTTGCCTTTACGGTTAATACGAATATAAAAGTTAATGACAAAAACGTTTAAATTAAGCCATAGATAGTCATAAATAGAGATTAAATGAACCCTAATTATTTAGATTTTGAACAGCCGATTGCCGACCTACTATCTCGTATAGAAGGTCTAAAACTGGTGGATCCTAATCTTGATAATATGAATGTGGCGTCTGAAATTCAGGGTTTAGAAGAAGAGCTTAATTTTGTAACCGAGCGTTTATTTTCTCGTTTAACATCTTGGCAAAATGCACAGTTGGCTCGTCACCCGTTACGCCCACATACTGTGGATTATATCGACATGGTGTGTGATGAATTTCAAGAGCTTCATGGCGATCGTTTATATGGTGATGATTCAGCCATAATTGGTGGTCTTGCTCGAATTGGCGATCATAAAGTTGTATTAATCGGCCAAGAAAAAGGCCGAGATGTAAAAGAAAAAGTGGCTCGTAATTTTGCCATGCCACGACCAGAAGGCTATCGAAAAGCCGCGCGGTTAATGAAAATGGCCGAACGCTTTAAGTTGCCCGTTATTACGTTTATCGACACTCCGGGAGCCTATCCAGGAATTGATGCCGAAGAGCGCGGTCAAAGTGTGGCCATAGCCGAAAACCTAACCTTGATGAGCAGTTTAAAAACACCAATTATTTCTGCAGTGATTGGTGAGGGGGGCAGTGGAGGTGCATTGGCGATTGGATTATGCGATCAATTAATGATGCTGCAATATAGTACGTATTCGGTTATTAGCCCTGAGGGTTGCGCCTCAATATTGTGGAAAAGTGCAGAGTATGCACAAGATGCAGCAGAAGCCATGGGCATTACTGCCCCTAGGTTATTAGATCTAGGATTGATTGATCACATGATCATTGAGCCTCTTGGTGGCGCGCACCGCAATGCAAAAGAAGCTGGGGCCATGCTGAAGCACGCTGTCACTTCTCAGTTAGACGAATTACTTAAACTAGATATCGATGAATTGGTTGAAAAGCGATATCAAAAATTCAGAGCCATTGGACGATTTTGATACGTTTTTAATCATACAATTGACAACATCATTTATTATCAGGATATCCATTAAGTAAACGCTCATGCCTGACACCCTTTTAAGCCCATTAAAAAAAGCCCTTTTGGCGCACAGCCCAGCTCGGATCATTGTAGGCTTGTCTGGAGGCTTAGATTCCAGTGCGTTATTGAATGCGCTTATCGAATTAAAGTCAGAAGATAGCTTGTTTACAGATACCCCTGTCATTGCCGTCCACGTGCACCATGGATTATCTCAACACGCAGATGATTGGTTAGATCATTGCCAGCGCTTTTGTGATGAACGCACAGTGAAGTTAATCACAGAGCGAGTGATCTTGAATGCAGATAGCGGCAGTGTGGAAAATGCTGCACGCAATGCTCGATATGACGTGTTTGCTCGTCATATGGAGCAAGGCGACCTTCTATTGTTGGCTCACCATCAGAATGATCAAATAGAAACCTTCATGATGCGCTTGATGCGTGGCTCAGGATTAACCGGTTTGTCGGCAATGCAATCTGTTAGGCACTTTTCAAAAGGCTTAATACTAAGGCCTTGGCTGCGCCAAACCCGTAGCCAATTAGAGGAGTATGTGGCGATCCATCATGTGCCACATATCGAAGATGAATCCAACACAGATACTCAGTTTGATCGTAATTGGTGGCGGCATAAACTGCTGCCTTCGCTTAATGCTCGATACCCTCAAGCTTCAGTGAGTATTGTAAAAAGTATCGAAGTATTGCAACAAGAGCGTGAGCTTTTAAATGAATTGCTGACCCCCATTTACAATGAATGCATAAGCAGGGATGCGCGTTTTTCATCATTTCCAATGCTGAGCTGTGAGGCGTTATTGGCGCAGCCACGGCGAGTAGGCACACAGCTCATAAGAATGTGGTTACAACAGCAACATGTTTATCCAGGGCTTAACAACGAGCAGATAGACACCTTGTTTACGGATGTATTGGACGCTAAAGATGATGCCAGCCCCATTTATCAGTGGCAGCACCACCAGATAAGGCGTTACTCTGGCAAACTGTTTTTATTACCTCAGGTAGGTGAAGGCTCTGGCAAAATAAAAGCCAAAAGCCAGTCTAGTCAGTTAGATTCTAAGCAAAGGCAACTCGTGAGCATCAAGGCGAGTCATGCAGATGATAATGTGACTGATAAGGGAGTGACTATAGACATGTTAAAGCCATTAAACGGGCGTCTACATATTTCATATGGTGTGAGAAATGGCCTTAGACCAGGTGAATACGAAGTAATCACTTATCAAGCAGGATTAAGTGCCAAGCCATTGAAGCGACCGACTAAAACCCTGAAAAAGTGGTTTCAAGAATTTGCAGTGCCTCCTTGGCTGCGTGAATCCTGGCCTGTTTTGGTCGTGGGAGAGCAAGTGGTATGCGTGCCTAGCTTGTTTGTATGTGAAGGCTTTACAGTGCTAGAAGGTGTGAGTTGTGAGTATAAAAGTAGTGGCATTAGTTTACATATGAATACCTTTTAAACAGTTCATTGTAAATATGACTGGCCAATCCTTACTAAAAGTGGGAGAATGCGCGCCCTAACAAATGGGTTGCACATATTTTCGCAACCAAGTTTGTTAAGAAATAGTAAGTATTCCCCATGTCCTATCGGGTGAGAGTCGCAAACTGTTTACCATTGTTGGTAAGAAATACGGTTTAGAACAGACTCAGGATCGGCTGTCAGAACAGTCATGATCCATTTGTGCAGGGTGACGGGAATCAAATTAACGTGGATTAATTTTGATTGCGTCGTCTGTGATTCCAACAGGAAGTCACGCTGTGCCGCTCCAGAAGTATCCCCTCTATATATAAAACAGGTATTACATGTCTGAATCGACCACTACTGGCTTTGCCAGCCTTGGCCTTCCGTTTAATCTTTTGCGTGCAGTAGAAGAACAGGGTTACGAAACACCAAGCCCTATACAAGCTCAAAGTATTCCTCACCTTTTAGAAGGTAAAGACGTATTAGGTTTAGCACAAACCGGTACAGGTAAAACAGCTGCGTTTACATTACCAATTTTAGCGCGGACTAATGCAGATATACGCTCACCACAAGTTTTAGTGTTAGCACCGACTCGTGAACTTGCTATGCAGGTTGCAGAAGCAGTAGAAAGCTACGCCAAATATACACCAGGCGTTAAAGTTGCCAGTATCTATGGTGGTGCCGACATGGGCGGCCAACTTCGTCAACTTAGAAACGGTCCTCAATGGGTTGTGGGTACACCTGGTCGTGTTATGGATCATATCCGTCGTGGCACTTTAAAATTAGATTCGATCACTTCTATTGTTTTAGATGAAGCCGATGAAATGTTACGTATGGGATTCATCGACGATGTTGATTGGATTCTTGAGCACGTACCAGCTAAGCGCCAAGTTGCTTTATTCAGCGCGACAATGCCTCGTCAGATTCAACAAGTAGCTGAAAAGCACTTAAATAATCCGATAGAAGTTAAAATTAAAAGTAAATCAGCCACAAGTGATTCCATTTCTCAAAAGTTTTGGTTAGTACGTGACGCTGATAAAAGTGATGCAATGGTTCGCATCTGTGAAACCAGCGGAATGGATGCGATGATCGTATTCGTACGTACTAAGCAGGCCACTGAAGAAGTTGCTGAGCACATGCGTACAAACGGTTTCCGCGCTGAAGCACTTAACGGTGACGTGGCTCAAGCACAACGTGAACGTACTGTTGATCGCTTGAAGAAAGGCCAGATTGATATTCTTGTAGCAACAGACGTTGCGGCACGTGGTCTAGACGTTGAGCGTATTACTCACGTAGTAAACTATGATATTCCATACGATGCTGAATCGTATGTTCACCGTATTGGTCGTACAGGCCGTGCTGGTCGTACTGGTGAAGCGATATTGTTCGTGCGCCCACGTGAGCGTCGCATGCTAAGTACTATCGAGCGTGTTACTCGTAACAAAATTGATGAAATGAAATTACCGTCAATTGACGACGTAAATGCAAAGCGTCGCGAACGTTTTAAAGTTCAAATTTTAGAAAATCTTCAAGGTGTAGATAGCGAAATATTCAAAGGCATCATTAATGAAATGATTGCTGAAAACGAAGGTTTAGAAGCAACTGATGTAGCCGTTGCTATTGCGCAGATGGGTCAAGGAAAAAAACGCTTGTTTATGCGTGAAGGCGATCGTATTAAGCGCCCTCAGCGTGATGATCGTGATGCTGGTGGCCGTGATCGTGGTGAACGTGGTGGACGTGATCGTGCTCCACGCGGCGAAGAGAAAGTGGTTGATAAGAAGCCAATGCCTCTAAAAGATGCGCCAGATGTTGAAATGAATCGCTATCACCTTGCGGTTGGTTACAAAGATGGGGTTAAGCCGGGTAACATCGTTGGTGCGATTGCTAACGAAGCGGATATCGAAAGTAAATTCATTGGTCACATTGAAATTTTTGATAGCTTCACAACTGTTGATTTACCTTCAGGTATGCCTGCAGAAGTGATGAATACACTAAAGAAAACTCGCATTTGCGGACGTGCCATCGACATAGATGATATTAAAAACGTGAATGTTGAAAAAGGTCGTGCTGACGGTCCTCGTGGAAACGGTGGTCGTAGCGATCGCCCTCGTCGCGATGGTGACAGTCGTGGTCGTGGTCGTGGTGGAAACGGCGGAGGCTACAAAGGAAAAGATAATAAATCAGGTGGTGATAAATCTTTTTCTCGTAAGCCAAGAAATGACGGCTAAGTTTTAGACGTTATAAAACAGCATAAAAAAAGGCCAGCTATTAGCTGGCCTTTTTTGTTTTGAGATTTGTCCCGTCCTGAAATAAGTTGACACATTTGAGACTTATTTATGAAAGACACTACACCCCCTTTCAGTTTGTACCCTTATTTGTATTATTAATGATGCGATTTAAGTGCTGCATAAAACCCTTATTCTTTCCCAAATACTGTTTTGAAATATAAATACCAAAAGGGCGTTTAGCCGCAATGTGTGTACTAAAACTACTAATATTTACTTCGCTGTCTTTGCAGGCTTGCAAAAATACACTTTCAGCACTAAATACAGCATCAACTTGTTTATTTAACAGCAGAGATGGTAGCTGTGAAATTGATGTGCTGTGAACCTGGTAGCCGTTTCGAGTTAACCAGCGAAATGTGTTGGTCTTTCCTATGGTGGCAACTGTGGCTGTGCCTTTGAATGCGCCAGAATCATATTTAAATTTTTTCTGCTTAAGTGAAAACCAAGACCAATTATTAAATGTTACAGGTTGGCTGAATTCCGCATGACGATCACGTTCCGTGTTTTGACTGGCTAAAAAGAAGCCGTTAATTTCATTGTTTTTAAGCGCTTTTAAAAGCAACGAGTAGTTTTCGTAATGCTTAATAGCAGTATTCACTTTAAGGTCTGAAAATATAGGCACACTTTGTTTGATGGCTGAGCCAATAATTTTTCCGTTATGCAGGTAGGTATAAGGTTTAAATTCAGGAACCCCCATTACCAATGGTTCATAGGATTGAGCATCAGCATGAGAGCTTATGACTAAATGCGATAATAATATGATTATTAAATACTTATAGTTATTCAAAAATATGCCTACGAGAAGTGCCGATCAATTTAAGTGTAGCAGTTGTGAGTAATTGGATAGTTTATGCAAGTTGGCGTGATTGGACTTTGTGGCAATGGGGATACAGACTATTTTTAAGACATCGGTTAAGGACGACCAAATAAGGAAAAGCGACAGGACGTTGCAACAGGAAGTAACGCAGGGACGATACAAGGATATTTTGTCAGGAAGACGAAGCGTCAGGAAGACACCTAGGGTGATAGAGGGTAAGGACCACAAGTCTTTGCCCTTTTTTTATGCCTGCAAATTATGTAAGGATAGGCCGCATATGTAGTCACCCTAAAGTAGATAATTAAACACTCACATGCCGCTACACCTAATCGGGCTTATAACTCTGTACCACTTCTAAAAAATTCCCTTGATAACGGCTCTACGAGAAAGACTTTAATGAGGCTTTATATTCTTCATTGCTCATCACGGACTTAGATCATTGTTCCATTGTTCATAAAAATGGAAATTAAATCAGGCCATCTTTCCTAGTTTTGGCCGCGCGTTTTAATTAGAAACATGGAGGTGTACTTCTCTCCTAGCCACTAAACCTCAAAAACACCAATTGTTTTATCCGTGTGAGAATAGGTCATATTTAAAATGAGCATTCTGAACTGATTGATGACTAATGCCCTATTTAATGGGGGCTGTAGCGTGTTTAGGTATGAATCGTGACATATTAAGCGAATGAATAGAGCGAACCTCTTACAATAAGCTGACCAATTAGACAATGTTAGCCTTGGCAATATCATACCTTGGTCATAGGGATTTGTAGCCTCTAGCTGATGTGGAGGGCTGACAAAACACTGAATAATAGCCTCATCAAAAATTATATGAGGTGACGCATGAAGCGCATAACCACAATTATATGTTTCTCAGCTTTACTTGCAGCGTGTGCGCCAAGCTACGAGAAAGGCGAAGACAAATCAGTTATCCCCAATACAGGATCACCAGTAAGTGATGTGCTTCCTGCAGAAAAAAATGCCGAACTAGAAGCCTATTGGTTAGAAAATGTATCCAGCAACATAACACAGTTCAATTGTATTGTTTGCCACAGTGATACCAGTATTGCAGGCCATACAGGCTGGGTCATGCTTGCAAACAACCAAGAAAATTATTTAGAAACCAATTTATCAAGAACGCTCTCTTATATTAATGCTGTAGAAGGCAACGGCCAAACACTGATAAATAAAGCGCAAGGCTTGAATCATGGTGGTGGCGAAGTTTTAAAAGCAGGATCTGATAATGCTGAAAAACTGTCTGGTTTTGTTGAGCTTGCGACGAGTACAAGTGTTGGTACACCAGATATTCCGAATACAGGTAATGAACCTTCTGACGCGGTAAGTGAAACACGTCAAGCAGCGATGAGTTTTTATATCAGTAAATTAGAAAATGCACTTATTCAACCCGATTGTTACGTCTGTCATCAATCTAATGGTGTTGCTAAAAATTCTGACCTTATTTTTATCGGCAGTAACGTGAATGACTATGAAAGCTTCAATGCAAATACCGTCATTAATTTCACGCAAGGTTCAGAATCAAACTTTAATAACTTTTTGTTAAAGCCAATAGGGCAAAGCCATACGGGTAAAAAAATATTCGAAGTGACGTCCGATCATGCTAAGAATATATCTGAATTTTTATCCTTGGTAGAAGGCATCGTTGACGCGCCAGAAGTAAGCGTCATTACACCTTCAAACGCTCAGGCCTCCGTGTTATTAGGTGAAGTGTTTTTTGTCTGGGATATGTCAGGTGAACATGATGGTTTTGAAATTCAGAGGAAACAAAGCAATGGTGACTGGCTAACCGTATCGACACAAGCAAAAGATGCCAGCCTGTATCGTGATAATTCGGTTGTTAATGGTCAAGATTATCAATATCGCATTAGAGCAAAACTAGGGAGTGATTTTTCTAATTACTCAACAGCCCTAAACGTCAGCATTAATTAAAATTATCATAAAAATATTGGGAATAAGTGCATGTTAAAACCTCTCATCTTTGCCGTAAGCACATTAGGTCTGGTCGCTTGTTTCGATCAGACCGGATCTGAAAGTATTTCAGATGCTCAATCTGATGGCACACAAAGCGATAATCAAAACCCTGTAGATGGTAATCAGGCTAGTAATGTTCATGATGATATTATGACTGGATCATTATCTTTAGCGCCTGAAAAAATGAAAAAGTCTATTTTTTACTTTTCAAACTCACTGAATAATTTACAGAGCGTTGAAGGGTATGATGATGCTGATTATAAACAAGAGCTGAATCAGCTATTAAGTGGAGAGGGTTTTACAGATCGTTTGGTTGCCATATTTGAAGATAAGCTAATGTCAGATAAATATGTCTCTTCAAATGATAGAGACGGTGCTATCGACCTATATAATAATAACGATTTTAAGAATCGAAAGTGGTATGACAGCGAATTCGAAGATCAAAATACCATTAAAAATTGTGTCAGAGACCTTACTAATGATGCGTTAGCAAATGCATCCCTTGAATTGGTTCGCCATGTTATTAATGGTGGTCAGCCATTTTCAGAGATACTAACAGCCGATTACATGATGGTAAATTACTATTCAGCTAAAGCGCTGGATGCACAATTACTCGGAGGTAGCGATTTTAAAGAATTGAATTCCCCCGTTTGTATGCAGACAAATTCGGGCGAGATAGTGAATAGTATATCGTTTGACCCTACAGACTTTCGTCCAGCTCGCATTGAACACGAGCAGCAGCGCTACTCAGATCCGATCGCTCATGCTGGTATATTGTCTGATGTTGTATTTCTAAATAGATACCCAACAACTGACACTAATCGTAATCGCCATCGTGCACGCATTGTTATGGAATACTTTTTAGATTTCGATATTTTAAGCATCGATAAAGACCGTACCATTGAAGCGGATGACAGTGTTAATTCTGTCCCGACTATGGAAAACCCTAACTGTACTATTTGCCATAATATGATGGACCCTATCGCATCCACATTCAGATCTCGTAATGCTTCGGGCCGAATGATCCCTGTTGAACTTAACCGCGGTGACAATGCTTGGAATCTAGATGATATTCTAGTACCTGGTTATTTAGGTCAAACTGCACCAGAAGAAATGATCGAAAGCTATTCTTTATTGCCTTGGCTGGCTCAGAATATTGTTAGCGATGTACGGTTCCCTAGAGCCATGATTAAAACACTGTACAAGGGTCTTTATGGTGCATTGCCAGATCGAACCATTGAAAGTGCAGAAGACTACAGTGAATTCGAAACTTTAATAACCGATTCGATTACAGCGTTTACTTCGAGCAATATGGATATACGAGAAGCGGCTAAAGTCATGATCGAACATGAAATGTGGGCAAATGCACAATCAAAAGATCAAACACATTCAAACTTAAAGCGTCGTTTGTTAACACCTGAAATCCTTAATCGTAAATTAGAAATTCTAACCGGTAATAAATGGGAAGATTTAGAAAGTAAAAGCCGTGAGATCATGTTTGGCGGTGTAGACAGTGATTCAGTTACTGAACGTTTAGTCGATCCGAATGGTATTTACAGCAAGATGCAAAATAGAATGGCTGTGGAAATGGCGTGTAAATCTGTTGCCAGTGATTTTTCATTGCCAGAGACTGATCGTAAATTATTCCCACATGTCAGTGCCGATACCTTGCCAAAAGATTCAGATGGAAATTTTGATTCGAATGCATTACAAGCCATCAAGGAAAATATTCAATTCTTACATCAGCACCTATTGAATGAGCCTTTGTCTCTTAGTGATCAAGAATTATTGTTTACTTATCAGCTTTTCATGGATACTCAATCCAATGGTTTAGAACGATTAATAAATCGAGATGATTATGACCCTAAACCACTTACTGAACTGCATGCCGCTTGTGGTATTAAATCGGATCATCCAGCATTAGGTAATATGATCGGTAACAATTCTAATGCTACTGAATTACGCAGCATTAGCTCTGCATCAAACTGCTTAAGTGTTGATGGCAACAATATTTTGATTCAGTCATGCACTGGAGAAATGGATCAAACTTGGATTACACAAAATAATAAAGTGGTTTGGGGTGGTGATACCAGCATGTGTGCAACCGCTACCGCTTTAGAAAATGGAGGTAATTTAGAGTTAGCAGCATGTGATAGCGGAGACTATTTACAGAAATGGGAAATTAATGGGGCGTTACTGAATAATGGGAAGTTTTCCGCAGATTTGAGCAGAGGCAATGTCCACGTCTGGACCACTCATGGTGGTGCCAATCAAATGTGGTCCATTGATGGCACGGATACACGAAGTGAAATCAATCAAGATAAGGGTTATGTGATTCGTGCGTGGATGGCGGTCATTACATATTTACTTTCTGATGCATTGTTTATTTACGAATAAGAGGAAATTGTCATGAATCGTCGTAACTTTTTAAAAATAATGGCAGCCACTGGCATGTCGACTACATTGCCTCTTAGTATTAAACAAGCGAATGCAGCTGGGCTAAGTGATAAGTTTTTAGTGGTAGTAAATATGGGCGGTGGTTGGGATCCAACCAGCTTGTGTGATCCAAAAGGTTATAAAACAGATACCAATGGCAATATGGTAGATGGGGTTTATATTAATAAATCTGAAACCAATATGGGTAATATTAACCGCGTGCTTATTGATCCTGATAAACGATTTGGTGATATTCAATGGAGCGCAATACCAGAAACCGCAGACGACAATGCGGACACTCGAGCTTTGATTGAAAAACAATACGATGACTTTTTTAATACTTATGGTGATCGCATGATTACCGTTAATGGCATTAATACTCAAACTAATAGTCATAGTATTGGTAATCGACATGTTTGGAGTGGAAAAAAAGACCCTGGTTTCCCAGGAATTGCAGCCCTTCATGCCGCAGCTGTCGCGCCTCAAATGCCCATGTCGTTTATTACTAATGGTGGTTATGACTACACGGCAGGATTGGTGGCCAAAAGCCGCGCCAACGATGTGGACTACATAACAAAAGAATTGCCCGATGTTAATTATTATAAAACATCAAACAATGCTGATCGTGGAATATTTTATAAAGACGATAACGGCATGGCAAATGAACATGGGGATATACAGGCGGCTGTTGCACGTAGGCAATCTCGTCAAGCATCTAATATTAGCAATCAGGGTTTTAGGGGGCAATTGAGTCAGCTTTTTAACGTTCAAGGTAATGATGCAGCACTTAAAGAATTTGGCAATAACTTAACGGCAATCGACAGTGGCGATTTTAACGGTGAATGGAATGCTGGTCGCAATAGCGGACTGAAAAACCAAGCCAAGATTGCTGCAGCGGCTTTTGCGTCGGGTGTAGCGGTATCTGCAAACATAAGCATGGGTGGTTACGATACCCATGGCAATCACGATCAAAGCCATTATCGTAAAATGGGGGATGCATTAGAAGCCGTACATTATCTAAATGAAGCTTTGGCTTTTTATGGGATTGCAGATAAAGCCGTTATTATGATCGCATCAGATTTTGGTCGTACTCCTTGGTTTAATAAAAAATCTGGAAAAGACCATTGGTCAACCACAAGTAATTTGATCATCACACCAGAGGGTCAACAAACAGGTGGTAAGGTGTTTGGTAAAACCAATGAGCTATTTTCGGCTCAAAAGATCAATGCCAGTACGGGCCAAGCAGATGAGAATGGTATTGAATTAACCCCTGCTCATGTGAATAAAGCCATGCGTAAATATCTAGGCATAGAAGGGTTTGCTGTGGCAGGTGGTTTTGAGATCGCTGTTGAAGACATTAATCTTTTTGGTTAATCGTCATTGGCACAAATATTACAGGCTCATACTTTGTATGGGCCTTTTATTTGTGGGTTATATAAATATTACACGCACAAAAAAACGGCCCGTAGGCCGCTGTTTTCAAATCAACTGCAATTAACGCTCTAGTTGATCCGCTTTACCTTCAACACCGTCCCACTCTTCAGCGTCAGGCATTTTGTCTTTCATCTCGGTGATGTTTGGCCATTCTTCAGCAAGCTCAGCATTGATCTCAATGAACTGCTCTTGGCCTGCTGGAATTTCATCTTCACTGAAAATCGCTTCAGCAGGACATTCTGGCTCGCATAATGCGCAGTCGATACATTCGTCAGGATGGATAACTAGAAAGTTAGGACCTTCATAGAAGCAATCTACAGGGCAAACTTCTACACAGTCTGTGTATTTACATTTAATGCAGTTTTCAACAACAACGAATGTCATGGTGTGTTCTCTATCTCATCAATTCGCTTTAAAAGGGCGAACCTTATCTCTAATTATTCGTACGCTTTCATTGTGTTTCAAATAAGGTGATTTAATGCACCTCTTTATAGCAACAACAACGAACGTAATGGTACGTTCTCTATCTCATCAACTTGCCGAAGCAAATCTTTAAATCTAATAATTTGGTCGACATTCTAGTGATGCCTAGCTTAAGGAGCAAGACTAAATCATCAGTCTAGGATGATTCAGTCGGGATATTAACCCCTTTTATATTCTGTACGCGCTTTATACACGATTAGTCTATAGCTTTAAAATCGTTTAAAGCTATGAATACTATCGATTTATTGCGTATAGAGTAGCGTTTGATAACTCTTAAAAGCGGTGAATTACGCACTTTGTGCTAATAACACCCTACATAAACAGGTGTTACAGCAAATTTATAAGCTAGCTAATGCAGCTAATTAGTAGGGTGTTATTAGGGCCGTTGGCCCGTAATACACCAAGTAAAGCTGACTCTAGCCTTTTAAAGTCTGCTTTAGCTCATAAAGTAGTGCTAATGCTTCCCTAGGAGTTAAGTCGTCAGGGCTAATTCCTTCAAGTGCCAATTCCACTTTAGAGGGTTCGGCAACTGCAAACATGTCACTCTGAAATACGGTTTCTTCAACTCTGGCGTTTAATGGCGGCTTAGCCTGTACTTGAGGAGCCACTAAAACCGGTGAAGACTGACTTTCGACTGCCTGGCCGCTCTCTAAGCTCATTAATTTGTCTTTTGCGTGAGCAATCACTTGATCAGGCACGCCGGCTAGTTTGGCCACTTGTAAACCATAGCTTTGGCTGGCTGGGCCGTCTTCAACATGATGTAAAAACACAATGTGGTCTTTATGCTCTGTCGCCGTTAGGTGCACATTAACAACACCTGGGTTGTTCTCGGTCAGCTGAGTCATTTCAAAGTAATGGGTAGCAAACAGGGTATAAGCCCCTGTATTTCGCGCTAAATGCTCGGCACAGGACCAAGCCAATGAAAGCCCATCAAACGTACTGGTACCACGTCCAACCTCATCCATTAAGACCAAGCTATTTTGTGTGGCATGGTGCAATATGTTGGCTGTTTCGGTCATTTCTACCATGAAGGTAGAGCGACCACCGGCTACATCATCACTTGAACCCATGCGAGTGAATATGCGATCGATATTACCAATGGTGGCGCTTTCAGCGGGTACATAACTGCCAATGTGAGCCATTAATACTATGTGCGCCGCTTGGCGCATATAGGTCGATTTACCGCCCATGTTCGGGCCGGTAATAATCAGCATTTTACGATCAGGGTTGAAGACAATATTGTTTGCCACAAACGGGTCTTCAATCACAGCTTCTACTACTGGGTGGCGGCCCTGCTGTATATCCATGCCTAATCCATCAACTAAATTCGGGCAGGCATATTGCTGTGTGACGGCGCGTTCAGCTAAGTTTGAAAGCACGTCTAATTCAGAAATGGCCCCTGCGGTTTCTTGCAGCTCGGCAATGTGTTGAGCAAGCAGTTCAACCAGCTCTTCATAAATGGCTTTTTCGCGAGACAGGGCGCGACTTTTACTGGACAGCGCCTTATCTTCAAACTCTTTTAATTCAGGCGTGATAAAACGCTCAGCGTTCTTAAGCGTTTGACGGCGAATATATTCAGTTGGGGCGCCAGCTGACTGAGCTTTACTGATTTCAATGTAATAGCCATGAACACGGTTATAGCCCACCTTAAGTGTGCTGATGCCTGTTTTTTCTTTTTCACGAATTTCTAAATCAATTAAAAATTGGCCAGCGTTTTCTCGGATTCCACGCAACTCGTCTAGGTCTTCATCGTAGCCATCTGCGATCACACCGCCTTCACGTATGATCACAGGCGGGTTTTCAATGATGGCTTTTTCTAGGGTAGCGACCAGTTCAGGATAAGTGGCCACACGTCTAGCAATGGCATTGATCGGGTCAGAGTTCACGGCCGTCATAGCAGACTGAAGCGATGGTAAGACGGCTAATGCATCTCTTAATCGCGCTAAATCCCTTGGACGTGCCGAGCGTAATGCCACACGGCTTAAAATACGTTCAATATCACCAATCTGCTTAAGCACACCATGAATATCCTCGTACCCATAGCTGTCTAACATGGCACCAATGGCGGTTTGGCGCGCTTTTAATACACCTTGGTCGCGCAACGGGCGATTCAGCCAGCGGCGTAATAAGCGACTGCCCATGGCGGTGGCAGTACGGTCTAATACCCAAGCTAGGGTAAAGTCAGTATCGCCATTTAAATTTACATCGATTTCTAAATTTTTGCGGGTAGCCGCATCTAATACAATGGCGTCATCCGCTTGCTCTACCGTAATGGTGCGAATATGCGGCAATGCGGTACGCTGAGTTTCTTGTGCGTAGTTAATCAAGCAGCCAGCGGCTTCAATGCCTTGTTTGAAATCTTGGCAGCCAAAACCATGCAGGTCCTTGGTTTGGAACTGGGTAGTCAGTAGGCGAAAACCGGTTTCGTATTCAAACTCCCAAGGTGGCAATGTTTGGCAACCTGCGCGCTCAGTAATGGCAGCCGGAAACGGTTGGTCTTGGGCCAGTAAAAGCTCGGCAGGGCGTAGGCGTTCAACTTCACCTAATAAGGCTTCTTCTGATTGCACTTCAATCACAGTAAAGCGGCCAGTACTGATATCCAGAGCGGAGATGCCGTGGTTTTCTTTGCCTGTGCGGCCATCGATATGCGAGCTGATAGCAACCAATAAGCTATCACGGCGTTCATCCAAAAAGCTTTCGTCGGTTAAGGTACCCGGTGTTACCACGCGTACAACTTTGCGTTCAACTGGCCCCTTGCTGGTAGCAGGGTCGCCAATCTGCTCGGCAATGGCCACTGATTCGCCCATTTTCACAAGCTTGGCGATGTAACCTTCAGCGGCATGGTACGGAATACCGGCCATGGGAATGGCATTGCCACCGGTTTTACCGCGAGCGGTCAGGGTGATATCCAATAAACGCGAGGATTTTTTCGCATCGTCAAAGAATATTTCGTAAAAATCCCCCATGCGATAAAACAGTATTTGGTTTTCATGGTCTTTTTTCAGGCCAAAATACTGCTGCATCATAGGTGTATGCTCGGATGCAGCTTTTGCAGGGGCTTTTTTAGCGGGTGCTTTAGGGGCAGTTTCAACGGCCATAAGACTGCTCTTTTTCTGTATAAATGGATGTCAATTTGAGCAGGGATTGTACGGCAATATTGGGGGAGGGGTAAGGCTTGAAATGACGTGGGTTCTGTGGTGTTGGTTTTGAAGGAATAAGCAGGAAGTGTATTGGTGATGAATAGGGTGGTCGAGTGGTTTACGCTTATTGAAATGTACTAATAATCAAGTACTCTGGCCCCATGTTCGGGGGTTAGGATAGTTAAATAATGTGTAAAGTTTTTATGTTTCATACCAATGATGATTTTTCTAGTTTAACTATTGATGAGGAAGGATCTGGAAGTAGGGTATTTTATGAAATTTTTAGAAAGTACTATGGATCAAAACTTCCTTCTAAAGTGAGTTATAACGGTAAAGTTAATTTGATTGATTACGAAATGAGGTCTTCATTTTCAGATTTTATTTCTGGCAGTGACTGGATATTGGTTAATGAAAAAAATAAGTCTCTATTATCGCCACACCTAAAAGGATATGGGGTATGGATCAGGATGATGTATAAAAGTGAAATCCTTTATTATTTCAGAGTTGAAAATATAGTGGATGCTTTAACTGAAAAGTGCGTTTATGAAGAGATAACGCCTGAATATAAAAGATTGGTAACCCCAGTTTTTGACTTTGGTATTGTAGAGAGTCAATTAATATTTACTATTAAGGAATGGCCTACATGTATATTTATAAACGAAAGCTTCAAGGAGTTGGTAGAAAAGTTGGATTTTAGTGGATCTTATCTCCGTGAAATGGAAATATCGTAGTGGCTAAAAATAAATTTAAAATGGAACTTAATAAAAAACTAAAAAGGAAGTTCACAGTAAATAATTCAAAAAACTTTATTTTTGAACTCTATCCTTTTGATTAATAGCTTATTAAGCTCCGGAGTATTTGGTGGAAAGAAAAGCTGTATAGATATAAAAGAAATGTGATTACCTAGTTAGTATTGTGCGGGCACAAGAAATCCTACAAACTTGTGTTGAATAGGTATTTAAGCTGATCTTAATAAAGGTCTAGCAAAGCTCTGTAAGTTGCCATTTCGTATCATCGCTTCCGATCAGTAGAGCAATACCTTTACTTAAGATTCTAAGCATTTATCCCCCCCCTTCATTTAAGTCTCACCCTACATCAGTTAAAGTAGCTCTTAATTACTAACATAAAAGCGAGCTCTAGCATGAGTCTACACCCTTTGGCAGGCAAGCTAGCCCCCAGTGATCAACTGGTGAATGTATCCAAACTGATTACCGCGTATTTTACTGAAAAGCCTGATCCAAGCATTGCCGCGCAACGGGTGGCGTTTGGTACATCAGGTCACCGTGGCTCGTCGTTTAAAAGAAGCTTTAATGAAGACCATGTTTTGGCCATTAGCCAGGCCATATGTGTGTATCGAGAGAAAGAAGGGATTACTGGCCCGTTGTTTTTAGGCATTGATTCCCATGCCTTGTCAGAGCCTGCGTTTGTGAGTTCGCTTGAAGTGTTTGCTGCAAATGGAGTTCACGTAATGATCTCTGCCAATGATGAATACGTGCCCACGCCTGCGTTGTCTCACGCCATTATTGCTCATAACCAAGGCCGCAAAACGGGCTTAGCCGATGGCATTGTGATTACCCCTTCGCATAACCCACCGGATGGTGGCGGTTTTAAATACAATCCAACCAATGGGGGTCCGGCAGACGGACACATTACGAAGTGGATTGAAAATACGGCCAATGACATTCTTGAGGGTAACCTTAAAGACATCAAGCGTATGCCTTATGAGCAAGCACGTAAGGCGGCCACCACTCATGAATATGATTTTTTAAATACCTATGTAAATGATCTTGAAAATGTCATCAACATGGACGCCATTCGCGGAGCGGGCATTCGCATGGGTGTGGACCCATTAGGCGGTGCTGGTGTGAATTATTGGGGCGCCATTGGCGAACGCTACAAACTGGATTTAACCGTACTGAATAAAGATGTGGATTTAACCTTTCGTTTTATGACATTAGATTGGGATGGCAAAATCCGCATGGACCCATCTTCATCTCATGCCATGCAATCTCTAATTGGTTTGCGCAACAAATACGACATCACCTTTGCGTGTGATACCGATCACGATCGTCACGGCATCGTGACCAACAGTGCGGGTTTAATGCTGCCTAATCATTATCTTGCTACCTCTATCGATTATTTATTTCAAAACCGCCCAGACTGGTCTGTGCAAGCGGCCATTGGTAAAACCCTTGTGAGCAGTTCAATGATTGACCGAGTGGCCAATAAAATTGGACGTAAAATTTACGAAGTACCGGTTGGATTCAAATGGTTTGCCGATGGTTTATTTGATGGCAGCCTAGGTTTTGCTGGTGAAGAAAGTGCAGGGGCGTCATTTTTGCGTAAAGATGGCAGTGTTTGGACCACCGACAAAGACGGTTTAGCACCCGCATTATTGTCCGCTGAAATGACCGCAGTAACCGGTAAAGACCCAGGTGAGATTTATGCTGATTTAACTGCGCAGTTAGGATCGCCACAATCAGGGAGAATTGATGCAGCAGCCACACCTGAGCAAAAAGCCAAGCTTTCAAAACTATCACCCGAGCAAGTGCAGTCTGACATGCTAGCCGGTGAAAAAATTACCAACGTGCTAACCAAAGCACCGGGTAACGATGCGGCCATTGGTGGCTTAAAGGTGACCACAGAAAACGGTTGGTTTGCTGCGCGCCCATCGGGTACTGAAGACATTTATAAAATTTACGCTGAAAGCTTTAAAGGTGAAGATCACCTGCAAGCAATTTTTGATGAAGCCAAAGAGCTCGTAAGCAGTGTGCTATAAAATCATTGAATTTTAAAAACTAAAACTAAAAACCACATGTCATGTTTTTAAGCGTGCATGTGGTTTTTTTATACTTGAAATTTAGATTGATCACTCATCAATATATACTTATTAAACAATGTAAAGACTGCTATAGAATTGATTTATTGGGGAGGTTCATTCAGCTCTCTTGATCGTGATGGGTGCTGTATGTCGATTTTTATTTTTTGTTGGTTTGCAGTGGTTCGATATTGAGCATTCTTGTTGTGCGTGAAAGGCAAAATGCGGAGCTATAATGGTCAGGATTTAGGATGCCGGGCCGTGAGCTTTTGAAAATTTTATGCGTACCTTGTGATCACCCCGTCGTCATACAGGACAGGAGGAACGAGTAGACTTGGCATTCACATGATTACTTAGCCAAAACCTCATTAAGTAGTTGTTCATTTTCTAGCGTAACCACTTTTAAACTGTCATCTTTTTCAGTGAGTAATTGCTCCAAGTGACGAATTTTATCTTTCAATTGGCTATATTCACGCTCCCAATAAATAGATTGGCTGGCCACATCCTGATTGCTGCCATGGTCGATTACGTCTGTTAGCATCGCAGGAAGCCCTTCAGTATCATCTTCCTCAAGTGCTTTCAGTAATATGTCATTTTCTACCTGAAGCTCCTTAATCTGCCCTTTAAGGGTAGCCGACACTAGGCTTTGATTATAAAGATTACCTTCTAAGTTCATTAGGTGTGATAGTAATTGTTGGTTTTCTAGCCCCAACTCATCCTGATAGTCTTTTAGCATATTCTTAGGAAGAACTGGCGTGTCACTTTCTAATAGATAGTCTTGAATGTTAATGATCTTAGTCATGACACCTGCCTCCTGATTGAATCGTTTTGATGCCGCTATTATATGCCTTGATCATTTTATGCCCATCTTGCTAGAGGACCATTGGTCTATAACTTAAGTCATAAATATGATGGTAAGCCCGTGAAATAGGGGGAGTAATGCAGGTGTTAATATTGTTTTCACTTATTCGATGATGAACGGGTGAGATCGGTGTCCCTTGTTGTTTGTAGGGTTATTGTTATTTACCGTAAATAAAAGCCATGTCGAATAATCAACTCTACCCCTCTTCAGAAAAAGACAAAACCTCTTGCTCTGTAAGATACCGCCATTG
>ERZ1027208.83-NODE-83-length-47656-cov-16.492301_pt1 | contig 47656 bp, 44 predicted proteins | sample MGYA00520867_ERZ1027208 | MGnify/ENA primary metagenome ERZ1027208 (study PRJEB33311, sample SAMEA4378413) | marine metagenome | biome: Marine biome; feature: Fjord; material: Water | collected 2014-07-20T08:00:00Z/2014-07-... | depth 75 m ... | reverse complement strand
TTTTGTACCAATAAAAACCCCCGATCAGACTTATATTGGCACCATTTAATTAGCCCAAAAAAGCCAAAAACCTCTAGCTATATCAATCATAAAATAATGAAACATGGTTCATAAAAATGTCATATGAAAAATGTTAACTAGCTCTAATTATCCAAATATTATTTTCAAAATGATGATTTAGGATGATGTTTTTGTGGCGCCATAGACCTAAATTACGCGTGTCCACAATTCACATTAATCGCAGTGAGGTTGCTCGAATGGATTCGCTAGAAAATATTACATTTGATGAAATAAATATTGGTGACAGCTGTATTTATAATAAAACGTTAACCGAGTCTGATCTTATTTTATTTGCGACAACGTCAGGAGATATAAACCCTGTTCATCTGGATAAGAAATTTGCCAGTGAATCCATGTTCAAAGAACGCATCGCTCATGGCATGTGGTCGGGGTCTTTAGTTTCTGCAACTTTAGCAACTGTTATGCCAGGCCCCGGAACCATTTACCTGAATCAATCTTTAAACTTCAAACGTCCCGTTAAACTGGGTGACAGTTTGCAAGTCAATTTAACCGCTACTGAAAAGAATAACGACAAAAAAACGGTATCATTTTTTTGTAGCGTAATGAACCAAGATGAAAAAGAAGTACTAAACGGTACTGCAACTGTGATTGCCCCTACCGAAAAAATTAAGCTTGATAAACCTGTTCTACCCGAAATACTGATTCAATAACTGATCAGTTAAATGCAACACCCATAATCCACTACGGAGAAGTAACCATGCAAGAAAATATTATTAATGCATTTGCAGAGCAAGCCAAGTCTATGTACTCACCATTGACTAAGCTAAATACGTTAATGGTTGAAAACATTGAAAAAATGACTGAGTTTCAATTGAACAGCATTAAATCTTATGCTGATTTAAGCATTGATCAATTGAAAAAAGCGTCTGATGTTAAAGATGCTGATTCTTTAAGAAACTTTTCATCTTCTCAAAATGAAGTTGCAGCGACTGTAAACAAAAAAATCATGGAAGATGCTAAGTCTTTAGCTGACATAGCAAATGATTTTAAATCGCAAATCGAAACAGTTTGGAAGGATTCTACGACTGTTGCATCAAAAGCAACTGAAAAAAAGACTGCTAAAAGCGCCTAATTCAGTGCGCTAAATTAAAGGCCACTTTACGTGGCCTTTTTTATATCTAATCAATGGAACTAAACTCATGCAAGAACAACTAGACGTTCAAAGCATTTTTACAGATATGTTTGGTATGGCGAATAAAGCCACAGAGCAATTCAGCCAAATAGTAGAACGCCTTAATTCACAAGAAACCAGTGAAAATGACCCCGCTGCAACGGTTATGTCTGATTTCAATTCTGCATTTATGGAGTTTAGTGACAAATTATTTGCTAACCCCCAAGCATTATTACAGGGGCAAATGGCACTTATTCAAGGGCAGATGGCCCTTTGGCAACAAACGGCTTTAAAGTTCACCGGTCAAGAATCTGAAAATATAATAGAGCCCGAAGAAGGTGACCGTCGCTTTAAAGATGAAGGTTGGTCGGATGATGTGGTGTTTAACTATCTGAAACAATTTTATCTTTTACAGTCTAAAGCCATCAAAGATATTGTAAATAGTGTCGACGACCTGAGTCCTCATTCTCAAAATAAAGTCGATTTTTTAACTAGGCAGTTTGTTAATGCCTTATCACCCAGTAATTTTGCCAGCACCAATCCTGAAGTGGTAAGAAAGACCGTTGAAACAGGTGGACAAAATTTGGTTGAAGGCATGGAGCTTTTTTCTAAAGACTTAAAAGCCAGTTACGGTGGTTTAAGCGTTACCATGTCTGATGTAGGTGCATTTCAATTAGGCCAAAATGTCGCTACCACTAAAGGCGACGTGGTATTTGAAAACGACTTAATGCAACTGATTCAATATACACCGACCACTAAAAAAACATTTCAACGTCCGCTATTGGTCATCCCTCCTTTTATTAATAAATATTACATCTTAGATCTACAGGAAAAGAATTCGTTTCTTAAATGGCTTGTGGATCAGGGCCATACTGTTTTCTGCGTATCTTGGAACAATCCAGGACCCTCTTTAAAAGATAAAGGGTTTGATGATTACATGACAGAAGGCCCGTTAGCGGCCATGGATGCCATTAAGTCAGCAACCGGCGAATCTGATATCAATGCCATTGGTTATTGCCTTGGCGGCACCCTACTGGCGGCAACAGCAGCCTACATGAAGAAGAATAAGGATAACCGACTAAAAAGCACCACATACCTTGCTACTTTGTTGGATTTTGAAGACCCTGGTGAAATTGGCATTTTCATTAATGAAACGGCTATCTCTGCTTTAGAAAAACAAATGAATACCCTGGGCTACTATGATGGACGTATGATGTCGTTCAGTTTTAACTTGCTAAAAGAAAATGACTTATTTTGGTCATTCTTTGTTAACAACTACCTGAAAGCACAGCGCCCTGTGGCATTTGATCTACTGTATTGGAACACAGATGGCACCAACCTACCGGCTAAAATGCACAGTTTCTACTTAAGAAATATGTATCTAGATAACAAATTGAAAGATAAAAATGGTATTAACTTAAACGGTGTTGATATTGATCTAACATCGGTTAATACACCGTCATATTTTCTTTCGGCCGCGCAGGATCATATTGCTAAATGGACCAGTACCTATAGTGGCGCAAAACTGTTTAAGGGTGATGTGAAGTTTGTATTAGGAGGGTCTGGGCACATAGCAGGCGTAGTGAACCCACCTTCTGCCAAAAAATACGGCTACTGGACCAACAGCGCTTTACCAACTGATTCTCAAGATTGGTTTAAAGGGGCTGAGAAGAACGAAGGTTCTTGGTGGACCGACTGGCAACTATGGGCAGAAAAACACACGGGTGATCAAGTGGATGCACGCCAATGTAAAAATGCCATTGAGCCTGCTCCGGGTCGTTATGTTAAAAAACGCATAATTGATGTGATCAATGTGTGATTAGTTTTAAAACATAAAAAAAAAGGCCTATGAAGCAGTTCATAGGCCTTTTTTATGGTTTGTATATGGGCTGTATGAAAGGTTTATGCCACCTTAGTTGTCGGTACATCAGGCTTAGCATGACGTTCATGTAAAAATCTTAATACTTCTGCGCGGTAGCGATTGTATTCAGGGTCATTTGCTAACTCTAAACGGTGCCTTGGGCGCTCTAAATTCACATCGAGTATTTCACCTATTGTTGCAGCTGGGCCATTTGTCATCATGACAATGCGATCAGACAGTAATACAGCCTCGTCTACATCATGGGTAATCATGATCACTGTATTTTTTAGGTCTCTTTGTATTTCCATCAAGCTGTCTTGCAGATGCGAACGGGTTAATGCATCTAAAGCACCGAAGGGTTCATCCATTAACATCACCGTTGGCTCCATTGCCAATGCCCGTGCGATGCCTACGCGCTGCTTCATACCACCAGAGATTTCGTCGGGTTTTTTATGAAGTGCATGAGACATATGAACAAGCTCTAGATTGTATTCAATCCATTCTTTCATTTCGGCTTTCGACTTTTTACCTTTAAACACCTGCTTTACGGCTAGCTCTACATTTTCGTAGGCGGTTAACCAGGGTAACAACGAATGGTTTTGAAATACCACGGCCCGTTCAGGCCCTGGTTCGTTTACTTCGGTTCCGTCTAAAATTATGCCGCCCTTTGTGGCTTGGTATAACCCAGCAACAATATTCAGCACGGTTGATTTGCCACAACCAGAATGACCTATTAATGAAACAAACTCACCTTTATCAATTTTCAAGCTGACATTGTCCAAAGCAGTAAATGGACCTGAGTCTGTATCAAACTGCATGGTCACATGATCTATATTTAAATGTGTTGCACTCATGTTTTATTCCTCAATTCTAAAATATGCTCGATCTATGTCACGATTAAATTATCGAGCTGCAGATTTATCCCAAGAGAATCTTCGTTGAAGCGTTAGCATTATCCAATCTAATAAAAATCCGATTACGCCAATGGTTAATACCGCTACCATGATTCGCCCTAATGAGTTTGAGCTTCCGTTTTGGAATTCATCCCATACAAACTTTCCTAGACCCGGATTTTGTGCCAGCATTTCGGCAGCTATTAATACCATCCAACCCACACCCAAAGACAAGCGCATACCTGTAAATATCATGGGTATAGAAGAAGGAATCACCACTTTACTTATTTTTGTTACCGGATTAAGTCGTAACACCTTTGCCACATTAATTAGGTCTGGGCTGATACTGGATACACCCACTGCAGTATTAAGCAGTGTTGGCCACATGCAGCATAATGTTACTGTCACCGCTGATGTTATAAATGATTTTTCAAACATTGGGTCTTCACTAACATAAACCGCTGATACCACCATGGTCACTATAGGTAGCCAAGCAAGTGGCGATACGGGTTTGAAAATTTGAATAATAGGATTCATTGCGCTATGCAGGGTTCGACTTAAACCTGTCATAATGCCGAGCGGTACGGCGATTAATACGGCTACAAAAAAACCTGTAAATACAGTGATTAAACTTGTCCAGATTTGGTCAACATAGGTCGGACGGCCACGATACTCCCGCACTTTTATTTTAGCGTCAGGGTTGTTCTCTAATTTTTTGGCATTACGTTTTTCTTGTCTTTCATAAAATTTTGCTTCTTTAACTTTTTCATCGGTATATTCTTGCCATAAACCTTTTGCTTGTTCCATAACTTGAACAGGGCCCGGCACTTGGCCTAACGATGTTACAACACTTTTTGCAGCTGCATCCCACATACCAAGAAAAATGGCAAATGCAAACAGTGGCACACCAATACTTCTAAGAAGTATATTAACTTGTTCACGACGGTTTTCACCCTTGATGATTCGAACCCAGGGAGCAAACATCCCTATGCTTTCTAATTTCGAAACTACGCTCATCATAATATTCTACCCCTATTGTTTGGGTCGATTCTTAATGTAACCGAGCCAATATTGGCTCGGTTACGCTTTTATACTGACTACTTAATGTTTAAAACGGGTTGTTTATACTTTGTCTTTTCCTTTTAGGCCGATGGTCAATTTTTCAAGATATGCATTTGGTTTTTTACCATCATAAGAAATCTTATCGATGAATCCTTTTTGCTCTGGCTTGAATCCATCTTCTTTAGCAAAGTTAGGGAATTCAGATGCTTTCATTTTACCTTCTGCAATTAGCTCTTTAGCGGCTTCTGCGTAGATATCAGGACGGTATACTTTTTTCGCAATGTCCATGTACCAGTCATCAGATTTATGTTCAGAAATTTGGCCCCAACGACGCATTTGAGTTAGGTACCAAATTGCATCTGAGTAGTAAGGAAAGGTTGCGTTATGACGGAAGAATACGTTGAAATCAGGGATGTCACGCTTGTCGCCTTTTTCGTATTCGAATGTGCCTGTCATCGAGTTAGCAATAACATCGTAATCAGCACCTACATAGTTTGATTGAGCAAGTATTTTAACGGCTTCGGGACGGTTAGCATTGTTCTTTTCATCCAACCATTTCGCTGCACGAATCATCGCTTTAACAACTGATTTGTGAGTTTCAGGGTATTTATCAGCCCAACCTTTTGATACACCAAATACTTTTTCTGGATTGTTTTTCCAAATTTCGTAATCGGTAATAACCGGCACACCAATGTTCTTAAATACAGCTTGTTGATTCCAAGGCTCGCCTACACAGTAACCATCAATGGTGCCTGCTTCCATGGTAGAAGGCATTTGAGGTGGTGGGGTAACGGATAATAGTGCGTCAGCAGAAATAGTACCGCTGGTATCCCCTTTATCAGGTGCGTAATAACCAGGGTGAATACCGCCCGCTGCTAGCCAGTAACGTAATTCATAGTTATGAGTGGATACAGGAAACACCATGCCCATTTTGAATGCTTTACCGTCGTCATTATATTGCCCTATAACGGGTTTTAAGGAATCCGCTTTAATAGGATGAACAGGTTTTCCGCCTTCATGTGGAATGTGTTTTTTCATTTCCTTCCACACTTTATTAGAAACTGTAATGGCGTTTCCGTTTAAGTCCATAGAAAATGCAGTAATAATTTCGGCTTGAGTACCAAAACCAATAGAGGCACCTAATGGCTGACCCGCTAACATATGTGCGCCGTCTAGCTCGCCAGTGATTACGCGGTCTAATAATACTTTCCAGTTGGCTTGTGCTTCTAGCTCGACAAATAATCCTTCGTCTTCAAAGAATCCTTTTTCAGCTGCGATTGCTAAAGGCGCCATATCCGTTAGCTTGATGAAACCAAATTTTAATTCTTCTTTTTCTGGGTCTCCTGCAAAAGCAGAGACTGAAAATAAGCTGGCTCCAAAGGCAACGGTTTGTACCGTTCGTTTTATGGCTGTTGAAAGTTTCATAATATTTCCTTTCGGTTAGTTAGATTTTTTATAAATGTTTATGGGTTGTAATTAAATTATCTAACTCACCTATCTCAAGCTTTGTGCCAAGATTTGTATTTTTTGATTTTTACTTAGTTTTATTTTTCCACTTACTCATTTGGCTCCAATTTGGATCTTGTTTTTTAATCAAAACGTATTTTTGATCATTTTTGTTTCACAACAAAAATAGGCTGTGCACCAACTTGGATTTTAGAGTAATTATTCAGAACCCAATATTTGCTCATCTTTAGTGCATTTTGAGACAAAGCAAAGAACTCCGGTTGCTTATGGAAAATGTGAAAACTGGCCTAGACGCCCTGTAATGAAGCAGCGGTCTGATTGGATGATCATCATATGTGTGCGAAAGGTGCACATCACTCTGTCATTCCATTGTGCGTTTGAATGATTAAGGTCAATAAACACTAGAAGCTAGGTTGTTATTATCGCGCCAATTTTTAGGCTGATGACATTGCGCTCAGTCACTACTGTTATCAGCTGGATAAACAACATGACCATTGAGCTTTTAAGTCCTGCAGGCACATTGAAAAATATGCGCTATGCCTTTGCCTATGGGGCAGACGCGGTATACGCAGGCCAACCCAGATACAGCTTACGTGTGCGCAACAACGATTTTGGGCTTGAACACCTAGCTATTGGTATTAACGAAGCCCATGAGCAAGGCAAAAAGTTTTATGTGGCCAGCAACATCGCGCCTCATAATAAAAAAGTGAAAAGCTATATGACTGACATTGAACCCGTTATTCATATGAAACCGGATGCATTGATCATGTCTGACCCCGGCCTGATCATGTTAGTAAAAGAAAAATGGCCCGACACACCGATTCACCTAAGCGTGCAATCTAACGTGGTGAATTACGCTGCCGTTAAGTTTTGGCACAAGCAAGGCATAGAGCGTGTGATCCTATCGCGAGAGCTATCACTGGATGAAATTGAAGAGATTCGTTTTCAAGTGCCCGAAATGGAACTTGAAGTTTTTGTGCACGGGGCCCTGTGCATTGCATACAGTGGCCGCTGTTTATTATCGGGCTATATCAATAAGCGAGACCCTAACCAAGGTTCGTGTACCAATGCGTGTCGCTGGAAATACGATGCCCACGAAGCTAAGGAGACTGACGGGGGCGATGTGATACCCGCTGACGCCCCTGAAATTTGGACACCTAATAACAAGGTTCATCAAACCGACCAGCTTATTCAAACCGATCACCAACCCACTCTTGGAGAAGGCGGGCCGACTGATGCCTTGTACCTACTTCAAGAACAAGGTCGCCCAGATGAATTTATGCCTGCTTTTGAAGATGAACATGGCACTTACATCATGAACAGCAAAGACCTAAGGGCCATACAACATGTTAAACGCCTAGTAGATATGGGTGTGCATTCGTTGAAAATAGAGGGTCGAACTAAAAGCCATTACTATGCAGCCCGCACCGCACAAACCTACCGCCAAGCCATTGATGATGCGCTTAAAGGGAAAGACTTTGATATGGGGTTAATGGATACCCTAGAAAACCTATCTAATAGGGGCTATACCGAAGGCTTTTACCGCCGCCATGTACATGATGAATATCAGAACTACGAACGCGGCACCTCGGAAAGTACAAAACAGCAATTTGTAGGCGAGGTCATTCAAGAAGTTCACCCTGATTATTACACCATTAATGTGAAGAACAAGTTTTTAGAAGGGGATGTACTGGAACTGATGACACCTTCTGGCAATACCTTGTTTACATTGAAAGGCATGTTATCGACAAAACAAGAGCCTAAAGAAGTGGCGCAAGGCGCGGGAATTAAAGTACTGATACCTAAGATCTCAGGGGTCACTGTTTGTGATAAAACCATGCTGATGCGGAACTTACCTAAGGGTTAATTTTTCGAATTAAGAATTGAAGCTACGTTTTAAGATCACATACTTACGCTTTTAAAGCGTTATTCGCGCGCAAGCGCCCTCCCACAGTTACGCCGCTTTATTGCCCTTGTGGGAGGGCGCTTGCGCGCGATTAAATAATCATCAAAGACTATTACTTCAGAGCAACCACAAATCAAGCCTAAATACAGGCATCCAATACGGCCAAACGACACCTACGCTTTTAGATCACATCCTAACAATTTTTAAGCGTTATTCGCGAGCAAGCACCTCCCACAGTTACGCCGCTTTATTGCCCTTGTGGGAGGGCGCTTGCGCGCGATGAAACAACCATCAATCAAAGTGATCACTCCGATAACTACCACAAGTGGTACAAATTCCCCCTTAGCTACTCTATAATTCAGCGCTAAATTATTGTGAGCCCATGTTATGAATCCAAATTTGGCGAAACTACAGCCTTATCCATTTGAGAAACTGAATAAGCTAAAAGCCGAAGCTAACATTAGCTGTGACCTGCCTCATATCGCCTTATCAATTGGTGAACCCAAGCATGAGAGCCCAGCCTTTGTTATGGATGTTATGGCAAACAACCTAGATAAGCTGGCTAATTACCCAACTACTAAGGGTATTCCACAGTTCAGAGAAGCCATTTCAAACTGGGCTTGCGAACGCTTCCATCTATCAAGCCTTAATCCTGAAACACAGGTATTACCTGTAAACGGGACACGTGAAGCCATATTTGCCTTTACCCAAGCTATGACGGAAAACAAAGACAATGCGTTGATTGTTAGCCCTAACCCGTTTTACCAAATTTACGAAGGGGCCGCCTATTTAGCCGGTGCCAAGCCACATTATTTGCCATGCTTAGAAGAAAATGGGTTTAATCCTGATTTTGATGCGGTTCCTGCCCATGTATGGGAAAACGCACAAATCTTATTTACCTGCTCACCGGGTAACCCCACTGGTGCAGTGATTTCTTTAGAGCAATTAAAGAAGCTGATTATTCTGGCAGATAAATACGATTTTATTATTGCCAGTGATGAATGCTACAGCGAAATTTTTGTTAACTCAGCCCAGCCACCGGTTGGCTTGTTAGAAGCGTGCGAAAAAATTGGCCGTGATGATTACAAACGCTGCGTGGTTTTTCATAGCTTAAGCAAGCGCTCAAACTTACCAGGATTACGCTCTGGTTTTGTCGCCGGTGATGCAGACATTTTGGCCGATTTTTTCAAGTATCGTACTTATCATGGCTGCGCCATGAGTATCCCAAATCAACTGGCCAGTATTGCCGCTTGGGGTGATGAAAAGCACGTTGAAGAAAATCGCCGCTTATACACTGAAAAATTCAAAGCCGTGCTAGAGATTTTAAGCCCTGTGATGGATGTGAAACAAAGCGAAGCCAGTTTCTACCTTTGGGCTAAAACCCCAATCAATGAAGAAGAATTTACTCAACGCCTATTCGCAGAACAACAGGTAACGGTATTACCGGGCAGTTATTTATCTCGTACCATTGATGGCATTAACCCTGGTGCTGGTCGCATACGCTTAGCGTTGGTGGCTGATGTTGATGAATGCATTGAAGCGGCTAAACGAATCCGTTCATTAATTGAAAGCTTGTAACCTTAATCAAACAGTTATTTGCTTCTCCCGAGTAAGCCAAGTGATTGAAGTATCAGTACTTGGCTTACTAACCGAAATATAAAAAGGCCCAATGATTTCTCATTGGGCCTTTTTAGTTGTAGAGTTTAATGAATATCTATTTGATATCTATGACTTCATAGATGCTAACGTAAAGTCTTTGTAGTTAACTTTATATAGCAGAGAATACAATACAGGAATGAAGCCAAGGGTCAGCATGGTTGAAAACATCAGCCCGCCCATAATTGATACGGCCATTGGTTCCCACATTTCACCGCCACCTAGATATAAAGGCAATAAACCGAACACAGTGGTTGCTGTGGTTAACAGTATTGGACGCATTCTGCGTTGAGCCGCTTCAATAATAGCCTGCTGCGGTGCCAGTCCATTTTCTTCAATTTCCATATCGATTCGCTCAAGCAGAACAATCGCATTATTGATCACAATACCCGCAAGCGAAATAATACCCAATAAAGTAAAGAAACCAAAGAAACTGTTCGCAACAAAAAGACCAAAGAAAACACCAATCATTCCCAATGGAATTGTACATAAAATAATAAGCGGCTTGCGCAAAGAGTTGAATTGCATTACCAGCAACATAATTATTATAAATATAGCGATCGGTAGTTTTTCAGTAATGGAAGCCGCTGCCGTACCCGATGACTCTTGTTCACCACCATACTCAAAATAAAACCCTACCGGCCAAGTTTTACTGTGTTCTTCTATCCAAGGAACCAATTCTTTAAAACCGATTGCAGCTGTAATCGATCCGTCTAATTGTGCACCCACTGCCACCGCTTTAAGTCGATCTCGGCGTAATATTTTTGCAGGTTCCCAAGCAACGTTAATAGATGCCACCTGAACTAAAGGCACCGCATTGCCACTGGCTTGAGAGAAAACGGTAAGGGACTCTATTTTTCCTAAGTCTTGACGGTCAGCTAGCTCGGTTCTTAGTATGACAGGAATAGAATCAGTGCCTTCACGGTATTCTGACATCTCATAACCGCTTAGCCCTGTTTGTAATGACACTGCAATATCTTGACTAGTCACACCTGCTCTGCGGGCACGATCTTGGTCTATGTCTACCGTTAGTTTTTTAATTCTCTGACCCCAATCATCACTCACATTTTTTAAGCCGGAAATGCTTTCTAGCTTTTGTTTGATTTCAGCAACAATACTAAATAGCTTATCTACATCATTACCAAACACCCTTACTTCAACCGGATTAACAATGGCTTTACCATTTTCAATTAAGCGGGGGGTAGCTTTTGCGTCTGGATGATTCTGATTGATGTATTCTTCAATTTTAGGCATTAACTCACGGTTAACTAAAGGACCTGTCGTGTTGATGATCATCAATGCGTATTCCGGACTGGTTGGCTTTGTATTATGACTTAATACATAACGCACGCCGCCAGATCCAATGTAAGTGATCCAATTACGAATACCTTCAGGGTTTTCGTCTGTAACCTTTAAAGTATTCAGGTATTTTTCAACATCAGATGTTACCCATTCTGTTTTTTCAATGGCGGTTCCAATAGGCAGTTCAATTTCTAATTTAAAGTAAGGTAAATCAGAAGGCGGAAAGAATATGTTTGGGATTAATTTAAGCAGTTGAAAGCTACCAAAAAATATCAACACAACTGCAGCCACGGCCGCCATTCTATTTTTTAGTAGGAATAATAATATGCGGCGGTAAGCTGGGTAGATTCCACTATCCATGCCATCATCGTCTACGTTATTAGTCTTTTTCACTTTTAATAATGCAATGCATAACAACGGAATCATAGTTAAGCTCAATACCCACGAACACAATAGTGTAATGGTCACCACCTGAAACAATGCAGCGGTATACTCACCCATGGTGGATTCAGCAAGATAGATAGGTAAAAAAGCAGCTGACGTGGTCAAAGAAGACGTCATCAAGGGTATTTTTAATTCATTCGCAGAGTCGATGGCTGCATTAACCGATGTTGCACCGGCCTGCATTTTAACCATGATATTTTCAGACATGACAATGCCATTATCCACCAGCATGCCTAATGCAATGATCAAGGCCGCCAATGAAATTTGGTTTAAGCCAATTACCAGGTAATCCATTACAAATATGGTGGCAATCATGCTCATTGGTATTAATGTGGATACAACAATACCGGTGCGAAGGCCTAGGCTGAATAACATAACAGCAGCCACAATCACAATGGATTGCACAAGGTTACTCACAAAGTCATTTACCTTGTCATCTACTTCTTTAGGTGAAAAGTTTATCATTTCGAATTCAACGCCAATTGGTAGTTGCGTTTCAAATCGATTGATTGTTTTAAGGACTTCTTCACCGAGTAAAATATTATTGCCACCCTCTTTCATTGAGACAGCAATGGCCAGTGCAGTGACCCCTGAACTTTTCACAATTGTAGACTTAGGGTCTTTATAAGAGCGTTTAATTTCAGCAATGTCTTCTAAGTGAATGACTTCGCCGGTACCCGGTAACGCGATGGTTGCACGGCGAATATCATCAATGGATTCGAAATTACCTGAAGGCTCAAGCTCAATACGCTCGCGGCCTACTTTGACAGACCCACCTGGTACCACCACATTTTGCTGTGCGAGCATTTGGCTTAGTTGAATGGGTGTTAGGTTAAGTTCTGATAATCGAGCATTGTTGTATTCAACGTACACTCGTTCTTCTTGTGCACCTTTAATATCCACTTTGGCTACTTCAGAGATTCGAAGTAGCTCATCTCGCGCAGAGTCGGCAACGTCTTTTAATTCAGCATAACTGTAGCCTTCACCGGTCAAAGTCATTACCACGCCAAATACATCGCCAAATTCATCGTTTACATTTGGACCAATGGCTCCGGATGGAAGATCTCCTTTTACGCTGTCAATTTTTCTTCGCAAGCTATCCCATATTGGACGCATGGTGGCATAACTTTCTTTTATATTAACTGTAACAATCGATACTCCCGTTTTAGACACGCTGTTCACAAAGTCTAATTCGGGCAGCTCTTGAGCCACTTTTTCTATTTTATCCGTGATGAGCTTTTCAACCCGCTCTGGGCTTCCACCTGGAAAGTAAGTAATGATTTGTGCGGCACGAATGGTAAAACCAGGATCGTAGGCTCTAGGGATTTTATTAAATGCCGTCACACCAACCAAGATTAATACAAGTAGGAAGACTACGGTCGTTCGGTTATTTTGTATGGCTAGTCGAGTAATATTCATATTATTGTCCGTCCATCAAGCGAACCAATAGTCCTTGTGATACCTTGCTCATACCGGCTGTTACTACGCGGTCGCCAGTATCAAGCCCTTGAAGAACCTGAATACCATTTTCATCTAGTTCGCCTACCACTACAGATCGACGCGCCACTTCACCCTTACTGTCTCCCGTTGGGTTAACCACATAGATAAAGCGCCCTTGGCTATCTTCTAATACCGAATGGGTAGGCACATAGATACCATTTGCGCTTTCTTCGTCTACATTTTTTTCAACGAATACTGTGGCACTCATTCCTGGTAATAAGTTAATGTCTTTTGGTGACGCCATGATGAATTTAACACTGTATGTTTGTGTTTTTTCATCTGCTCGGGTTGAGGTTTCTTTGAATGTTAATGGGTACTGCTTATCCTGTTCACCATTAAATACGGCATATACCTTAGGGGCATCATCACGCTTAACTTTAATCATGATGCTTTCTGGTACATTTATTCTTACTTCATAGGCTGATAAATCTTGGATCACAGCAAATGTAGACGTTGAAGAGACTTTTTCAAAATTGGAGAAATACTGTTTGGCCACAATGCCATCAAATGGGGCTTTTAATACGGTGTACTCCATGTTCTTTTGAGCACTGTTTAACTGCGATTTAGCATTACTTAATTGAGCTTGTAATTTTTCATAATCGGACGCACTGATTGCACCTTGTTTGATTAGGTTTTTAGCCCGTTTAAATTCAGCGTTAGCGCGATCAAATTCTGCCTGACTTGCATCTAACTTAATCTTGAAATCCGCTTGATCAAGCTTGGCAAGTACTTCGCCTTTCTTTACAAATTCACTTTCTTTTTTATTAATAGCAATTAGCTCACCATTTACTCTAAACCCTAACTCAGCAGATCTCGCAGCATCAACAACGCCCGTCAATGATTTTGTAACAGTGGCACCTGCGGAAACCGTTACTGTGCGCACAGGTTTAAGCGGCGCTTCTTTCACTTCGACCTTAGCATCCTTTTCTGAACTGCATGCCATTAAAAATACGGTTAAAAAACCAACTGTCGAAAAAGTTAAAGCATTCATTTAAGTATTCCTTTATTAAATTATTATAGCGCCATGATTAACTATGACTGTTCAGGTTATTTGTATATTAAGGGTGAAAACCAATAGAAAACATAATGGCAGTACTATCGGCGATATCCGCTTCTTGCTCGTCTGCCGTATCATTGAAATTAACTGATCGATTGATGCTCTTGCCTAATTCAACGGTTGCCCAAATTTTCTTTTTCACTTGATATCGCATACCCGTACTCGCAATCCAACTTGAGTAAGATATATTTAGTTTTCCGTTATTACTTGATTCATAACTCCAATTACCACCCACTGGCGCTAGGGAAACAAACCCGGTCAAATTTGGCTTAAAGCTGTATTCTGCTTTTGTAATGGGAAAGCCCACATCCAACTGAAGTCTTTGAGACGCTTGATACTGATAAGAAATTAAAGGGATTGGCATATATTCACCAAACAAGCGGTTAACACCAAATCCCATTGTCCAAGCGCTGTGGTCTGTTGATTGATAGCGCCAAACTGCTAGGCCCATTAAAGAAAAAGAATCAGAAGAAATACTTTCCATATCGCTGTGAATGCTGGGGGTAATTTGAAAGATTCGAGTCCATTGCTCATCTTGTCGCTCAATAAACATAAATTGAGATTTAATCGAGTATAAAGTGGGCTCATCACTAGGGGCGTTATTCACCCTAAACTCGTTGCGTTCGATTGAAATTGAAGGCACTAATATTTGATCCATCACATCAAATTTGCCCAGCGGGACTTTTACCTGTGTGTATTCGTACGCAAGTTCCGGAGCGTCACTCTCAACAGAAGCATAATCATATGAAAAATGCTTAAACCCCATGGCCATGTCTTTCGGGATCACGTAGTCACTTTCAACCAGTTCTTGTGCATTTAGCGCCATTGAAAACATGAAAAATAATGAAGCACTTAATATCTTGCTAACTTGAAGCAATATCTTCCCATTTTTAATAAACATTCGTAACTTACTCCATTATTTTTTGCCAAATATACCGTACGGGGTTTCACATCGCTATTAGTTTCTATAAACCTCAATGCCATCAACATTGTTATTCCATCCAGTGTCTTTTAGCGTGTGGTATTCAGTAATATATAAGGTGTTATTATTTCCTGGCAATTCAATATCTTTGGCAAAAACCTTTACACCATTTTCATATATATCATTTCCGTCACCATAGACTGTAATGCTTTTTAACTGATCATCTTCGGTGATGTTTATTTGATTCAAATCCCCTTTGATAATCAAAGAATTAATACTGCCATTCAAATTTACGATGTTTTCATTGCCCGCTAAAATGAAGTCGTACTCATAAGATGAGTCTACATCGACATACAATTCACCCGACTTATTAAAGGTAATTTCTTTTAACTCATCGCTGTCTGATGTGCCTTCAATGCTAATAACGCATGCGTTAAGCGTAGTACATAAAAAAGCGACGATTGTTAATGTTTTCATGCTGTTCATAGTCTTTCCTCGATCATTCTTAGGGACGTAATTAACACTCATCGCCATAATCCCACTTAACATATCACTCGACAACATAAAGTCTCAACAGGAATACCATGTAGTCGCGAGCTTCATTATCTTCACCACAAATCCTGCCGTAAATTTACCCCATGCTTTGAAACACAAAATAACCAAAAAGAGAGTAAGCCAGCATGACAAACTTAAACCGAACAAAACGCTTAATCGTTGCCGCCGCCATCTCAACGCCTCTATTGTCCATGCAAGCCCATGCTGTTGGCTTGCAACTTATGCCTGGGTCACCCAATTTTGGATCAGCCGGCGCTGGTCACGCAGCTATAGGAATGGGAGCAGGTTCAGCTTGGGCCAACCCGGCAACCATGGTTTTGGTCAAAGACCAGCAAATCGGTTTTGGTATTATTGCGGCGTCTACTGACCTACAATTTAAAGCAGACGATGAAAATGAGATCAGCGGCGGCAATGCAGGAGACGAATTATTTATCCCTTCTTTTGCTTACGTAAATACAATTAACGATGACTTGAGCCTTGGGTTCTCGGTTGTGGTGCCATTTGGTAACTCTATCGACTATGACGATGATTGGGCCGGCAGCAATGTGGCCACATCAGCCAACTTACAAACTGTTCAGGCTATGCCTGCACTGGCATACCGCATAAACAAACAGTTATCGGTGGGATTTGGTATCACCGCCAATCAAACTGATGTGCAGCAAGACTTATCCATGTCTATGGGACCAATGACCATGGACGCATCCATTGAAGCAGGTGACCTTGCTTATGGCTGGACATCAGGTGCGCTATATGAACTGTCATCGTCCCATCGTATTGGCGCGGTTTACCGCTCTCAAGTGGATTTTAACTTAACAGGTGACGCTGAACTGGGCGCAAGCACAGGTACAGCTTCTATGAATTGGGAAAACCCAGCCAGCCTAGTGATCAGTGGTTTTCACCAAGTGTCTGACAACACTAGCTTGCTTTGGGATATTGGCCGTACATTTTACAGCGAGTTTGAACAAACCAATGTGGCTTTGACTGACCTGCCACTGGATACCCTAGAATTACACCGTAATTGGGCCGATGCCAATCGCTATGCTGTGGGGACTCTTTACCAGTTGAATGACACAATTACATTACAAGCAGGCTATGCATTTGATGAAAGCCCTGTGGATACTGTGGACCGCAGTGCGGACCTACCTTTAGATGATATTCAGCGCATAACCGCTGGCGTGAACTACAAGCTGAATTTAAAAACCGACCTAGCCTTCGGCATTGAATATGCGGACCTTGGTAGCCCAGAATTACAAGACAGTGGTGACCCGTTATTCTCGAGCCCTGAAGGTGAATATGAAAATAGCGCAACCGCAGCATCGTTTTCTATTAACTACCAATTTTAATGACGACCGACTTTAAATAAGCAACTAAACCCACCCACAAATAAGGAGTGTTTAACGCCATATACCTTTCATATTATTTGTCCCCTTTCGCAAGGTGCCTGAATACTAAGGCCCTTGCGTTTTTTATAGCCTTAACAATCACACCAACCATTCAAGCTTATACAAACGACTATTCCCTCATTCACTACATTCAAGATACACTGCCTAACTTCTACGATGAAACCTTGAAAATACTGAATGAACCTTGAACAGCTAGCCCGATATGACATAAAACTTTTAGTGGCTTTGCAGGTATTGCTTGAAGAAAGCAATGTTACCCGTGCAGCTGAGCGCTTACATGTCACTCAATCCGCTGTGAGTAAGATGCTGGCACGATTAACAGATACATTTGGTGAAGAGTTATTTACCCGAACAAGTCATGGCATCCAACCAACCGATCGAGCCTTAGCGCTTAAAGTACCTCTTAATAACGCACTGGATGCACTGGGTGTTCTATTAACACCCCCGATTTTTAAAGCGAAAGATTGTAATCGAACCTTTCGCATATCCATGATCGATAATATGGCCATACGAGTGGTGCCGAACTTACTCAGAACCTTAAGTAAAATCGCTCCAGATGTGAGAATCCAATTTAAACCCTGGGGAAAACATTCATTTGACGACCTTGCATCAGGGCAATTGGATTTAGCCATTAACGTGGTTGACATAGACCGTGCAAATTTTTATCAGCAAAAGCTAGCCGACATTGAAGTATGTGCAGTTGTCAGAAAAGGCCATCCTTTATGCCGTAAAAAGGATGTGAGCTTGGACGAATTTTTATCTTATCCCTTTATTAAGGTGGTGATACCCGAGTTCAATGAGAACCAACAGCAAGACCAGCATATCTTGGCGGCGCTGGGTAAAATTCGTAATATTGCACTGGAGACCCCTAACCAGCAGTTAGCGCTAGAGTGCGTTAGCAAAACCGATTATCTGATGCTAGGTGGAAAAGCCGGTATTAACCCAAATCATGAACACCTAGGCCTGACAACCATTGACGTGCCTAAAGAGCTTTCTGTTCCCAGCTACAGCATGAAGCTCAGCTGGCACCAAAGACAGCATATCCCCCCTGAGCATGTGTGGTTTCGTAAGCTGTTATTAAACGAGTTGATGAATCTAGCCAAATAAATAGCCTTTAATCCCGTGAAATTCTAGCCTCTGCAAGCAATATGGGGCTGATTCTAGTACGCATTTATGCTTTAATCCCCCCCTTATTTTTTAGCAGTCTATAGCATGAAAATTTACGGCATAAAAAACTGTGACACCATGAAAAAAGCGCTTAAATGGCTAGACGCTAATGGCGCTGTATTTGATTTTCATGATTACAAAAAATCAGGCCTGTCAGAAGCCTTGGCTGATGAGCTGCTATCAAACGTTGATGTTAATGTGCTGATTAACGCTCGAGGCACCACATTCCGCCAATTAACCGATGCGGATAAAGCGGCTATAAAAGACAATCAAGATATGGCCACGGCTAAACGCGTCATGCTTGATAATCCATCAGTAATCAAGCGCCCTGTACTTGAACACAATGGCAAATATTTGCTTGGTTTTAAGCCAGAGCAATATCAAGAATTCGTATAACAGCCCTTGGCCGTTGATACATAAAAGCTTTAAAACTTAATTTTCAAATAAAGGAATCCAACATGGCTTTAGCATTTGCAATGGGTGTAGGCACTCAAAACTCTAAAAACGAGTGGTTAGAAGTGTTCTACCAACTGCCTGTATACCAACCTACAGCTGATCTTATCAATGCAGCTAAAACAGTTGGCTATGCTGGCGGCAACCAAGCTATCGAGCTTAACGCCGACACATTAAACACACTTGCTGATGCCCTAACTGGTGATCAAGCCGCTTTGGCTAAAAAGCTAACAGCCAGTAAACGCCCTACCGTTTTGACGGTTGTTGAAACTGACGAGCAAGCAACAAGCACTCCTGAGGTGTATTTAAAGCTGCAACTGATCTCTCACCGCATGGTTAAGCCTCATGGGATCGACCTAAGCGGCATGTTTGGTCTTTTACCAAATGTTGCTTGGACTAACCAAGGTGCAATCGACCTTGCTGAACTGGCGGATGCTCAGCTAGACGCTCGTATGAACGGCGATATCCTAGAAGTATTCAGTGTTGATAAATTCCCTAAAATGACGGATTACGTTGTTCCAACAGGCGTGCGTATTGCTGATACATCTCGTGTTCGTTTAGGCGCTTACGTGGGAGAAGGCACCACCATCATGCATGAAGGCTTTATTAACTTTAATGCAGGCACTGCAGGCACATCTATGGTTGAAGGCCGTATTTCTGCTGGTGTATTTGTTGGTAAGGGTTCAGATCTTGGGGGTGGCTGCTCAACCATGGGCACATTATCAGGTGGCGGCAACATCGTGATTTCAGTGGGTGAAAACTCTCTGATCGGCGCCAATGCAGGTATCGGCATTCCATTAGGTGATCGCTGTACCGTTGAATCTGGCCTATACATTACAGCCGGAACAAAGGTTCAATTGCTTGATGAAAACAAAGCGGTTGTTGAAGTGGTTAAAGCACGTGATTTGGCCAGCAAACCTGACCTGCTGTTCCGTCGTGACTCGGTTAGCGGTGCGGTACAATGTGTGACAAATAAGTCAGCCATTGAACTTAACCACGAGTTACACGCTAACAACTAAAATTAAGTCAGCCTTATTTAAAAGTGAATAACTGAGAATAAGCATTAATAATATAAAAAACCGAGCCCTAGCTCGGTTTTTTTATATGAATTACGGACTAATACCAAAATATTCTAAAAAGTTAGGTGTGAGTTGATTTTTATAACATATATCAACTAAAAGCGAGATATTGCCCCGTTATGACGTATCCAGATAGTTTAATAAGCGTTACTGTCATATTTAATGAGATCTACGTCACACTAATTCATCGCTAAATCCCTGTGATTAGGGAATCTAAAGCGCATTCTTTTGTAGTTCGCCAGTACCTAGTTCCCATAAAAGAAACATATGTTTACAATTCACACATTAAATAGATTAACACCGCAGGAAGATTAGACACCATGGATCAGGATCTTTTAGATAAGCCATTTTTACCGCTCGATCGGCTCCGTATTTTAAAATATTTCAGCATGTACAGTGTGGTGGTGACCGTTGCTTTGGTATCACTCTACTTTATGAATATCGACTTAGGGTTTTTAGGTGTTAACGACCCTAAAATTTATCCAATGGTTTTATCATTACATGCATCTATTACCATTGTATTTTTAGCATTGGCATTCAGTGCTGGCCAGGCCCATTACGATCATCTTTTGGCCTTCTTCTTATTAGATGTGTCCTTGATTGGCGCGTTAATTTATTCAAGCGGTACCGGCAACAGCTTAAGCTATTTAATGATTGTAGGTGTAGCCGTAGGTAATTCTCTATTAACAGGCCAAAAAGGCTTATTAATCAGTGCGTGGGCTGCCATTTGTTTAATTTTTGTTGAGAATCGCTTTGCTGTTGAAGGCCAAGCTTACAATTATGTCAACGCAGGCACACTTGGGTTCATTTTCTTTATCACTGCATTTGTTATTCAAGCCTTGGTTAAACGTTTACACTTATCTGTTGATATCAACCGTATCCAAGCAGACAACTTGTTAAGTATGGAGCAGTTGACCAAGCTTGTACTAAAACGTCTTGAAACCGGTGTATTGGTTGTCAGTGAAAACGAAGAGATTGTATTTCAAAATACCGCTGCCCAACGATTATTAGGCTTTCCTGGTCCTGTTCGAGTCTTACCTGACAAACTGCACCAAGCTTATCAAGAATACAGAAAATTCCCTGGCTACAAGCCTGGTACGTTCAAAGCAGGTCCTACTACAGCGAAAGTCCAGCCGATGTTTGCCGAACTCATGCCTGGGGCCAATCGAGGAACCGTTGTGTTCATTGAAGATACCAATGTTGTGTATCAACAAGCACAACGCTTGAAGCAGGTATCCTTAGGCAAGTTGGCGGCGGGGATTGTTCGTGAAATTAAAGAGCCTATGCAAGGCATATACACCATTGCCCGTGAAATGAGTCAATCTAGCATTGCTGGTGGCGACTCTTTCCATCAGCCAATCAAAGATCAGTCTTTACAAATTGAACGCATCATTAATAACGTACAAAACCTAAGTAATACCAAGGCCACTAAGTTTGACAAGCAAAACCTTGGTATGTGGGCAGCGGCGACGGTTAAAAAGCTTGAACATACCACGCTTAACAACGTGAAAATCGAATTAAAAGTCAGTCGTACACCAATGGAAGCGTATTTCGATAACTCTCAAATTCGCCAAGCTTTAAATAGCATATTGGAAAATGCCGCTTACTTTTCCAAAGAACGAAATGCTGAGTTTGCTCGAGTAACCGTCCTAGTTGGCCGTAACAAAGTCAGCAAGCAGAATATCATCGAGATTCAAGATAATGGCTATGGTGTGGGCTTAGACGACCTAGATCATATATTCGAGCCTTTCTATAGTTCTGAAACCAGTAAATCAGGATTGGGGCTTTATCTGGCTAAACAATTCTGTGAAATGAATATGGCTCGATTAGATTACGTGGCGGCACAAGAAGGGGCGCGTTTTAGAATCACTTTCCCAACAACAGATCAGGTTGAACGTCAGCTAGAAAAACGTGAAGACTTTGATATCCGAGACAAGAAAAAATCAGCAATGGGCTAAGTTTACTGGCTTTTTGAATACATAAAGGGTGCTTTCAGCGCCCTTTTTTATTACCTGTCCCTTTTATCCCTACACTTAAGTTATTTTGATCCAACCTAAGCAAGTGCTCTATTTCACAACTCTTGATGTTTCTCAGAGTGAGATGGCATATTAATGAAGAAACTCTGTGTCGTTGGTTTTATTAAAAATAGTATCATTTTAAAAACTATAATAAATTCAATGACTTAGAGCCATTACGACTCATATTAACTGGCCCAATGCTCCAGTAGTCAATTTGCACATGAATGTCATCACGTTTTCATCGTCTAAAATAAGGCATAGTCCAGAAATCTATTTCAAATTAGCCAAGGATGCCAAATGTCTATTGCCAACTTCATACCGGGTCAGCCTATCCTCAGCTGGATACTGGCTATCATATGCGGGATGCTCATTCTGTATTTTATTAGACCCAGCGTGCACCAGTTATTAGATAACCTAACCACGCTTATTGTACAAAATTTACGCTTATTGAGCCGTAGCCTGTCTGTATCTGCAAAGCATATGTCCGAGCGAAACAAAGAGGTTCTGCTAGAGCATGGCAAACAACAAGCTGAACGAGAATTAGAACGCCAATTCATACGACTTGGAAAACTAGTGGAAAAAGACCTTTCTCGCTACCCCACCGTTCAAAGAGATATAGAGCAGAATATTTCGGCCATGGAAGATAAGCTTACTCAAACTGCTGTTGTGCCCGCTCCACTGCCTGAGTGGACCGAAGCCGTTGAATCCATATCAAAACTAAAGGACACCACCAAAAATGATGCCGTAGTGGGTAAGTTATTGCAGGCCATTTACGAAGCGTTTCACACCCAACAAAAAGAAGTAATGGATACGTATAAAAAAGACATCAGTAAGCGTCACAATTTACTAAAGAGCGCGATGAATCATTGGCGCCATTTATTAGAAAAGCTGGGCAATGTCGAAAGCCACTGGCAGCACCTTAACGATCAAGCTAAAAAAATCGACCTGCAGGTGGAGCGCTTTGACAACATGGTGAAAGCCACTGATAAAGCAGAACGTTTACTAAAATCCTCAAACTCTACACAGTTTTTTATATCCTTAGTTGTAATGGCTATCGCAGGATTTGGCGCATTTGTTAATTACAATTTAATTGCATTGCCTATGTCAGAGCTGATGCCTGCAACCTCTCAGGTGGCAGGCTATAACGTTGCCGATATAGGAGCGGCCGTCATCATCATGTTAGAGCTGACCGTTGGTTTGTTTTTTATGGAGGCCATTGGTATCACACGCTTATTCCCCGTTATACATTTTATGGAAGACAGAAAGCGAATGATCTGGGCGTGTGTCTGCATGGTATTTTTATTAGCATTATGTTGCGTCGAAGCAGGCTTAGCGTATATGAGAGAAACCATGGTGGCTGATAAAGCATTGCTGACTAGCTTTTTAGTTGCAGGGGCCGAATCAACTCAAGGGTCTCAAATTGAATCCAGTAATATTCCCATGATTGGTCAAATGACTCTGGGATTTGTATTACCGCTTATCCTAATGTTTGTGGCTATTCCTTTTGAATCCTTCATTCATACAGGCCGACATGCTTTAGGCACCGTAATCATTCAACTGTTTATATTAAGCAGCACCCTGTTTAGAAGCGTATCCCTGTTTCTTAAACAATTTACGGCTAGCTTAAAAAATATATATGATATTTTTTGCTTTGCCCCGTTATGGCTAGAGCAATTAATTGAACAGCGCCCTACCTCCAGCAAGAAAAATAAACTGGAACCTTCAAACAAAGAACCCAAAAAACTGAATCAAGAAGTCGATGAAATCGCTACCCCTGAATTAGAAAGCAACATTGATCACGATTCAGACTCAAGTATTTCCACACCTATAAAGCAAGGTGCGTAACATGAAACCTCTATTATTAGCGATTAAACTGACACTTATCATTGCCATGCTGGGGGCATGTACAGAACAAAAGCCCTCTACTGGCTTGTATATGCTGCTGGATACTTCAGGCACATATACAAAAGAATTAAAAAAAGCGCAGCAAATCATTCACTATTATTTAGGCACACTGGGGCCCGGTGACAGCTTTGCTGTCGCACGAATAGACAGTGGCAGCTTTTCTGAAAAAGACATTGTTGCGAAAGTAACCTTTGATCACCGTCCGAGTCGGGCTAATGAACAAAAGAGACAATTTGCCAATACAATCTCTCAATTTATTGATTCGGTAAAAAGCAGTGCCTATACCGATATTAATGGCGGACTGTTGCTGGCCAGTGAATACCTTAATGAAACACAAGCCAATAAAAAAGTTGTGATGGTTTTTAGCGACATGCAAGAAGAGCTTCCTGTCGGTTACAAACGAGACTTTAATCTTGCCCTCACCAACTACGAAGTGATTGCTCTTAACGTCACCAAATTACGCTCTGATAATAAAGACCCTAAAATGTATATGGAGCGCATGAGTAAATGGCAGCAAAGAGTTGAAGAAAGTGGTGGAAAATGGCGCGTTGTGAATGATCTAGAACGTGAAGGGTCTCTTGCACTTTAATTGAACTAGAATACGTAATAGTAATAAATGACGTGTTATTAATAACTTAGATCATAAGGCTAAAACATGTCGTTTTAAGAATTATCATTTAACCATTAAATAGGGCCGACTGGCCCTTTTTGATGTTCGCGATAGCAAACATTATTTCTCAGATTAATTGCCCTTATTTTTCTCTTTCATATATAAAGCATTGCTGCCTGCAAGCACCATTCTTAATTCGAGGTTTAATTTACGAACCAAGTCCTGCCTGCCCTCGGTGGTCATACCTAATGCGGTGACACCTTGATTAAAGACCAAGATAACCATAATTTCGGCTACTTCATTTATGTGCAGTAACGGTTGTCGTTCATGTTGCTCTTGTGTTTCAAGGTCGTCTGTTACTTCTTCTACAAAGCGACGGGTTTCTCTAGCAATTGACTCTCTAAATTGCTTTGGTCCAGAAGCCACATCCGTATTCAATAATCGAACTAGATTAGGGTAGTTCTCAACGAACTCCATGAAAGTACTAACTGATGTGCTGATGACAGAACCTTTCACCTTAATGCGGTGACGGGCTTGCCGCATTAATTGGCGCAAAATCAAGCTCACCTGATCCACAAGCGCCAACCCCAAGTCTTCCATATCAACAAAGTGACGATAGAAGGTCGCAGGGGCAATACCTGCCTGACGTGTCACCTCACGTAAACTTAACGCAGGAAACCCTTTGTCTTTGCTCAAGTCTAGAGCAGCATCAATAATGGCCTGACGGGTCTTTAATTTTTGTTCTGCGCGAGTGCTCATGCTCTACTACCTTGCAACCCAATTGGGCGAATTCTAAGGGTATTGTAACCAACCATGATCAGTATGACGAGTTTATCCATTTTAAAGCCTATTCGTCCCGTTAAACTGGCAAATTAAGCTGCCTAGTAAGGGTTCTAAACCATGCTGTCGCTAGAGGCTAATGCCCGTCTGTGCTAACATGTCGCACTTAAATTTAGGGCCTCTGAATGAACTCAGCTTTACTTCAAAACATACAAATCGTGATATCGATTCAAGCTTCTCATGCCAATACAATTTCCAAGGTCTCCCCATGAGCTCTGCTTTACTTCAAAACATCCGAATCGTCATGGTGCAAACTTGGCACCCTGGGAACATTGGCGCAGCCGCCAGAGCCATGAAAACCATGGGGTTAAATGACCTTGTTTTGGTGAACCCTGTGGATTATCCCCACAAAGAAGCCGACTCACTGGCTGCCGGTGCACTTGATGTTCTTCAGCAAGCCAGAGTGGTATCCAGTGTTGAAGAAGCCATTGAAGATTGTCAGCTTGTTTTAGCCACCAGTGCCCGCACACGTAGCCACCCTTGGCCGATCAAAGAAGCCCGTGAAGCCGCCCCTCAAATTGTGTCAGAAGCTCAGCAAGGTAAAGTTGCCATAATGTTTGGCCCTGAACGTATGGGCCTGCATAACGATCACCTTAGGCAAGCACACTTTCATGTGGATATTCCTGGCAACCCTGAATACGGCGTACTAAACGTCGCCAGTGCCGTGCAGCTTATTAGCTACGAATGCTTTTTAGCGCAAAGAGAAACCTATGCCAGTGCAGATGAGACTTACCCTCAGATTGGTGAGCTCAATAAGTTCTACCAGCATCTAGAAAACACCTTGGATAAAATAAGCTTTTTAAACAAAGCACACCCTGGGCAAGCTATGCTTAGGCTTAAGCGATTATTTAACCGAGCCAGACCAGAAAAAACCGAATTAAATATGCTACGCGGCATCCTATCCTCAATGGATAAACTAAATAGCCAGCTAGACATACAAAACAAACAGGGTTCTGAACAGAAACCCAATGAGACTACCAATGACTGATAGCCGTACCATTGAGCTTGCAAAAGCGTTAATCGAAAAAGAATCTGTTACCCCTGACGATGCACAATGCCAGGAACTGATGGAAAACATCCTAAAGCCAATCGGCTTCAATATTGAATACATGCAATTTGAAGAAGTATTAAACATGTGGGCCCGTAAAGGCACTGAAAAACCCCACGTGTGTTTTGCTGGCCATACTGATGTGGTGCCGACAGGACCTGAAGAAAAATGGACCTACCCTCCATTTGAACCAACCATTGTTGACGGCATGCTATATGGCCGTGGCGCCGCAGACATGAAAGGTTCAGTTGCAGCTTTTTTAACGGCCACAGAACGCTTTATTGCAAAACACCCTAACCATAAGGGGTCTATCTCTTACTTGATCACAAGTGATGAAGAAGGTCCGTCAGTGAACGGCACTGTAAAAGTGATTGAAGCACTTGAAGCCCGCAACGAAAAAATTGATATGTGCATTGTTGGTGAACCATCAAGCACCACCGAATGTGGCGATGTGATCAAAAATGGACGCCGAGGATCATTAGGTGCCGTTATGATTGTAAAAGGTATTCAGGGTCATGTGGCGTATCCACATCTTGCTAAAAACCCAATTCATCTTGCAGCCCCTGCACTGGCTGAAATGTCAGTTGAAGAATGGGACCAGGGTAATGACTTCTTCCCAGCAACCACATTTCAAATCAGTAACATCAATGGTGGAACGGGCGCAACAAACGTAGTCCCTGGTGAAGTAGAAGTGGTATTTAACTTCCGCTTTTCTACCGAGCTGACTCAAGAAATTTTAAAAGAACGCACCCATGCCATCATGGATAAGCACGGCTTTGAATATGAAATTAATTGGAAGCTAAGTGGCCATCCGTTCTTAACTGATGAGGGGTCATTAGTTGAAGCCACGGTTGAAGCCATCAAGCACGTTACGAATATAGATACAGAGCTATCAACATCAGGCGGTACCAGCGATGGTCGTTTCATCGCCCCGACTGGCGCTCAGGTGGTTGAATTAGGTCCTATCAATGCAACCATTCACCAAGTAAACGAACATGTAAGTGTGAGCGACCTAGAGGTCTTATCTGAGATTTACGAACGCACCCTTGAAAATTTACTACTGGATTAATCATAAATGCTTGTTTGTCCTGTCTGTCATAGCCCATTAGTTCTGAACGGTAAAAATCTAAGCTGTGAAAAAAATCACGGCTTTGATCAAGCTAAACAAGGCTATTTTAATTTATTACTGAACACGGCTAAAAATAGCCAAGCACCCGGCGACAATGCGGCCATGGTGAAAGCTAGGCAAGAGTTTTTAGATTCCGGTTTATATAAAAGCATCAGTGATGCCGTTAACCAATTAGTGATTGACCACTTATGGCAAACGGAATCTCCACAGCTTTTAGATCTAGCCTGCGGAGAAGGCTATTACACCCAGCAATTGCATCACGCGCTGGATGACCACCAAATAAATCATACGCTTTACGGTTTAGATATCAGTAAAGATGCAATCAAGTCAGCTGCTAAGCGGGATAAATCCATCAAGTGGATTGTGGCAAACGGATTCAAAGCCCCATTTAAACCCAATAGCTTGAACTGTGTTATTAATATGTTTAATCGTGTGAACTCTAAAACGCTTCATGCATTATGTCACCCAAACGGTAAAGTGATTGTGGCCAGTGCAGCTAAGTTTCATTTAGAACAACTTAAGCGCGTTATATATGAAACCCCTAAGTTTGAAGAGTTTGATATGGTAGGCGCAATGGACGAAGAATTCGAACATGACGTTCGTCATCAACTGGATTTTACCATCACGCTTAAACCAGAAAATACGCAAGCGTTATTAGGCATGACCCCCCATGCGTGGCGTTCAAGTCCTGAAACACAACAGCAGTTAATTGATAACCCACAATTAGAACTTAGAGTGAACGTCAACATCGATAGCTTCACTCCTAAAGTCATTGAAAGCGTAGAGAGCATTGAAACGGTTGCAGATGTTGAATCTGAAACAGAAGCCAGTGCGGAACTAAAAACTGAAGACCTTAGTGCTGGCACAATAGATGAAGCCGAAACTAAACCGGTTTCAAGTGCAAACCAAGGCATATGGAAAACGAAACACTAAACTAAATGCCCCTGACTAGTTAATGTAAATAAGCTGTGACATAAGGAAATTCGCAATGATGAAAGTCGTTCGCTGGCTTGGCTTACTGGCCCAAGATTACAAGCGCTGCTTTATGATCCTAATGACAGGTCAATGCGTTTTTTTTGTGGGTATTGCATTGTTTTACATGAGCGCCAAACATTACGATGAACAACCCCTGCTGTCAGAACTGGTGGCTTTTTTTGGCATCATCTTAATTGCCATTGGTGTTGTTGTCGCCCTAGTGGGGTATTTAAGTTTGACCTACGGTCGCTGGTATCACTTTTTTAGGCGCCAGCCCGGTTCAAGAAAAGATATGAAGCAGAAAGCCGAAGCGCTGTCTAAACAAAACGCTGAAACGGCATCTGACAAAGAACATAACGTGGCTAACACCGCCACTACAAACGAAAAAGAAGAGTAAGTTAATGGAACGCTATCCCGATATAGAAATTTACGCCAAAGACATTACCTTCAAACAAGTCGAAGAATGGCTAACCCTGCACTTTAAAAGTGTTGAACGTAAAGATGTAGTCACTAAAAAAAGTGAAGCCCGCTTACACTTGTTAGTCGATGGCAGCGAAGTATTGATCTTTGGTAATGCCATTGGTAAATATTCCAGCATTTGGTTTAAAAACAATACCAGCCCTTGGAATACCGATTTAGACTGTGCTCACGAAGCCTGTAAAGCGCTGAACACTCAAATTCGCTGTTCTAACTCTGGCTGGGAAGATGGCCAAGGTCCGGAATGCCAGTGGTGGCGTATCACCGAAAATGAAGACGACATGCTGATTGAATGGCCTGAAAGCAACTAATTATAAAGCCATATTACAAATAATAAAAAACCCGCTATTGCGGGTTTTTTATTGTTTGTAATTCAAGATAAGAGATTAAAAATTAACTTGAGCTGAGCCATATAAAAAATGATCATCCACATAGTTATTTCTAGATCGCCCTAATGGATCATCATCAAATCGGTACTGCATGGCCGCTTGCAAGGTTAAAGCTAGATCATTCGTAATCATTATTTTATGCCTGATATTCATATCAAGTCTAGAGAAGGTATAACCTGACTCAGTTGCATGAGTATTCCAGTTCTCTACATGATAGTAGGCCGTCCCCAATACAGTATTACGATTAAAGCTATGAATCCAAGACAAGCTACCACTCCTATCCGCAGAAAGAGAACTCTCCTGCTCTGCATCATATGTGAGTTCACCATTCTCATCCTTATTTGAAGCGAAGTCATCATCACTATCTAAATATGAGAAAGATAATGCAAAGCTATCTTTCGTAGAGAGCTTAACTTTTAATTGCCCTTCAATACCATGCTGGTCCAATTTATTACTATTTGTTAATTCAACATCATGCCCAAGGCCTTCCGAAATAAGCCCTCTTAACTCATCATAAAAAACTTTAATATCTACTTGAGCATTGAAAGCAGGGTATATACCAAAATAACTTATCTCTCTACTTTTTATCGTTTCAAAATCAAGTTCACTTTCTTCAACACCAAACTCAATTATTTGATCATCAACTAGGGTCCCTGCCACACCAAGCGGCCCATCATTTTGTAAGCGAGCATTACGTATTGTAAAAATTAACTGCCCATTTTGTTCAAACAAATCAGGTGATCTTATGGCTTCAGAAAAAATAATTCTAATAGTATCTAATGATGTAGGTTGAAAATTAAATGCTAGTCTCGGTGAAAAATACTCCCCATTCAAGTTATCTGTTTCATACATTCCACCTGCATTCATTAACAAAGTGTCTAGAATACGATATTCTATATTCGAAAATAAACTTTTATTGAAATTCTTTGTATAACCATCGTTATATGTCTCAGAATCGAATTCATCTAATCGAATACGTGCACCAGCAACGGTCCTCAAGTTTTGATTCCATAATGACGTATGCTGAAATTCAATTTCTGTTTTAGTTTCTGTTAAACTTTTATTAAAGTCACCGCACACAAGCTCTACATCGTAAGCAACATCAACCCCAGGATAAATACAACCAGAGAAATCAATTACACGATCAAAAAATTGATTGTATATTTGAACATGCGAAAATTGTGACTCTGAATACTCAATATTTAATTTTGACCATACAAAAATATCTTCAGCATCTATGTCCTCAGGGCTATCATAGCTCATGGCATCATCTAGTAATTCACGCTGTTGATTTTCCCCTGTTTTATAACCAGCTTGCCATTCCATATTGAAGTGCGGTGTAAGAGGAGTAAAAGTAGATAGTGTAGTAAATACAGCATCTATACTGTCACGATTTTCTTTACCTGTACTATCTACATCAAAACCACTTTTCTGTTTAGATCCTAATGTCCAGCGTACTTCGGTTGTACCAATGGATTCAGCAATGTTCACATACGTATTTTTTACATCACGCATGCCACCCGTAACCTTAACCGTTACACCTTTTTCACTTTGTGGGTGCTTGGTCATGATGTTGATGGTGCCCAAATAAGAGTTGGCACCATAGGCCGCTGAGTTAGGGCCCCTAATGACCTCTATTCGAGCGATGTCTTCTACTGCAAGCGGTATATCGGCCCACTCAACACGGGCAAGACCGGGTTTGTACACAGAACGTCCATCGATAAGGACCTGTAAACGACGGTGCTCAGGAAGGTTGGTGCCGTGATATGAAACCGATGCGGTTTTTTCACTTACACCACTGTGGTAAGCCACTAACATACCGGGTACTAAACGGAAAATTTCTTCAATGTCTTTGAAACCTAATGCTTGAATGGTTTCTGCTTCAATAACAGTAACGGATGCGGGCGCATCTAATTGAGATTGACGTAATCGGGCAGCGGTTAGCACCACCGGAATCTCCCAATCGGCTTCAAAGCCTGAATCAAACTCTGAGCTAAACATACCGTCCATGGCCGTAATATCATCAGTACTTACATTACTCGCTTCATTTTCAGCATTAGAAAATGAAGACGCCATCATGGCTGTAATCAGTAAGCACCTATTAACGGCAGCTTTATACATTAAATATTGTTCTCTCTGAAAAGGTACAACCCTAATTAAAGTACGGGTAATACCAGGGTTCTATTATTTTTCAAAAGTATAACCAGTTCACGTTTTCACGACCACATTTGATTAGGCCAACTAGGACAAAATGTGCAATGTTAAATCAATTATTCTGAAATCAGACCTAATCTGACCTGTTAATGAATTGATTAAGGTTCAATTGTGCAAAAAAATAGGAAGCCCACCCTAGGCTATTTCAAAAACCTTCCTTTAAGTCTAGCCTTAAAATTATTCTTTATTAAAGGCTTTAATGTATGACATTAAAATCACCCATAACCTTAGTTTTATTATCCACTCTGCTTTCTGCATGTGGAAGCAGCGACACACCTGATACCAGCGGCTCAAGTGGTGCTGATGACATTACAAATGCAGAACTCACTCGGCGGTCTGGTGATTGCTCTGATTACATTGGAACTTACGACTCATCAGTCTCTGACGTGAAGCGTGGCCTAAGCTTTACTGGGGATATTGCCATCACTGCAAATGATACGACGTGTACGATTTCATCAAATGATATTCCCAATCATGATTTTAATGATGCGAATGCATCTTTTGCCACCAATGTGGCAGAAGTCGATAAATCCTTTTCATTTCCAATCAACCCGTCTCTAGCAAACGCCACCACTCAATTAGCATTAGGAGTAGTAAACGTAATACTGCTAAACGGCGTTGTGGTCGATATTTTACCAGCTGCCTGTTATGACGTAGGCGACGAGCAACTTGGCAACGAAAAAAAAGACTGTGGCGGCGACCAAATTCTTAACCCCTGGCGTTACGATCCAATGTCCTCACTCAATTCTTTTGGTACCGATTCTCATAACGCACATGTTCAACCTGATGGCACATACCATTATCACGGCAACCCTGTGGCTCTTTTTGCTCAAGATTGCTCTACGGCTACTGCAGAATCCCCTGTTATTGGCTTTGCTGCTGATGGTTTCCCTGTTTATGGCTCGTGTATAGAAGACGGCAATGGCGACATTACTGAAGTGACATCCAGTTGGTCATTAAAGAATAGCGGTGGTGTAAGGCAAGCTGTTAGCGGATACACCACACCCGTTGCTGGAACAGGCAATATCGCCAGTGATAATTATGATGGCCAATTCCGTGGAGATTATGAATACACTGCAAATCAAGGGGATCTAGATGAATGTAATGGTCGAACAGTTGATGATCAGTATGGATATTATGTAACCAGCAGTTTCCCATGGATTGTTAACTGCTACAAAGGCACCGTGCAGTTATCTTTTAGTCCAAGCGGCCCGCAGGCGCTTAGTATTAAATTGCACGGCCATAGCCACGATTAACCCGACGATTGCTGGCCAGTAAAAATAGTCAGCCTTTACACCTTAATTGGGTAAAGGCTTGTTTACAGATAATAACTTAATCATTCACACATCAAGATAACGGTATAATCTAAAAGTGCTGTCGTTAATTACACTCTTCCTTAAGCAAATTTTCGGTTTTCAACTAAAATAGATAGACCTTCGGTGTATTCTAGAGTTTTGAAACATGACCATCAAAACACCTTTTTTGTCTATTTTTAGATGCTGCATACTTTTCATACTTACAAGCTTCGCTTGGGGTAATCAGCCAAACTTTGAAGTCGTTAAGCATTATCAAAGCCAAGCTCGCTATGCATTCGGCCATAAACTTTTACTACTTGCTCTTTCAAAGCTAGATAAATCCTACAAAATTGAGGCCTTTACCGAATACCCCATCAATGAAGCCAGAGGCGAAAAAATGGTCCTCAATGGCGACTTTGACTTGCAATGGCTTAGCACAACTCAACCTCGTGAAGACAAAATGATTGCCATCAAATCCCCCATTTATAAAGGCATTTTGGGGTTACGGTTATTGCTAGTTACTAAGCAACGTAAACAGCTCCTAGGCCAAATTAGAACCCTTAATGACCTACAACAATATACTGGCGGCCATGGTAGCCACTGGGGTGATCTTCCCGTATATGCCGCGAATGGTTTACCCGTGCATACAAACGCAAATTACGAACCGCTATTCTTACAATTAAAAGATGATCGATTCGATTATTTTCATCGCGGGCTAAACGAAATTTGGAGTGAAAAAGAACAATACAAAGAAACATTGGACATTGCAGATAACATTATGTTGTTTTACCCGCAGCCAGTGTATTTCTTTGTGAATAAAGATAGGCCTAAATTGGCTGCTGATTTAAAGGCTGGGCTCGCAAAAGCCCAAAAAGATGGATCGTATAAAGCGCTTTTTCTAGATCATCACAATGACTACATTCAAAAAGGTAATCTGAATACAAGAACATTGATTCGTTTAAACAATCCAACGCTTCCAGCAAACCCCCCTGTCATTGATACCCATTGGTGGCTACCAAAAACTTTTAATAGCAAATAGGTTACTTCGTTAAATAACCTTCATTTACAAAAATACGTCTAAGACTGTTCACAGGCATGCAGCCAGACTGTAAATATACTTTATGGAATGCTTTATCCAACTCGATCTCAGATAACTGCTTAAGGTTTTGCTCTAACACCTCACCCTTCATTTTCCATACCATGCGATTACCGGTTAAGTAACTCAGCGGGTAGCTTTGTTCTGTGCTGTACCAATTCAATTCAGCTTGAACACGTCCGTCAGTAAAACCTGTGGCAGTTTTTAGTAATTTAGCCGCGTTCTCAAATACATCATCACTGTAGCCATTTTTCTCAAAGCCTAAATCCAATCCAACATTTAGATAATCTTGATTGCCTGTCATGAAATATAAATCAATACCGACTCTGGCCACTAAGCGAGACATTTCACGCTTGGCAATAAACCGTACTTCGTCTACTAATTCAGCGTCAATGTACCCCACGTCTAACATGTAGTCTTCTAGCATGGTGGTCCAGCCTTCAGCATGTTCATTGGCTGAAAAAATACGTCGAATAAACGACGGATGATGTGCGGCTGTCGCAAACTGTAAATGGTGACCTGGAATGCCTTCGTGAATCATCATCACAGGAATACCAAGTTCAGTATGTTCAGCAAGCTGATCGTCTTTTAATGTTAGGTATACAAGGCTGGTTTTACTGCCTTCTCGCAGCGCCAAAGGCGGCCACATGGCACCAGCAGGAATAACAGGCTCAAGAAAACTGGGGGTTTGTAATATTTTAATCGACTGTGTTGCTGGAATTTCAAACAACTGATTGCTAGATATAAATTTGTTTATGGACTCTATTTGTTCAGAATAAATATCCAGTATTGAGCTGATTTCTCCACCTTTAATTTTAGCGGCAAATTTATTATTTAAAAACTCGTGTAATTCTTCTTGCGTGGTCGTAGCGGGTAATTTGTATTTAGCTTGCAAGCTAATTTCTAAATCAGAAAGCAGTGATTGGGTTTCAGCCATAAAGTCTTTGGCCATAGTCGCAAGCTGCTTAGGAGTCTGATGAATATTGCGTAATGCTAATATCTCAAGCACCTTTTCTTCGCCAATCACAAAATCGGTAATCGTATTACGGGATAATAAATCAGTGACATAATTTGATAGGGCAAGCTTACTCTCATCAATCGCTTGCTGTAATTCAGCTAAGAATTCGAATGACTCTTGCACTGCCCAATTATAAATCGTGTCAAATAAACCCGGTAAGCCTTTAGCCTGCTCAATTTCTATATCTAACCAGCGCTTAATGGGTTGTGTGATCACTGCAGCTTCAGTTTCTAAATATTTTGGAGCTTGCAATAATCGAGAGAGAATATTAGATAATCGATCTGTGGCAGATCTTTCATCATTGACAAACAACTGAAAAATACCGGCACTGATACCGTCTACGCCGCCGGGTTTACGACAGCGCTGTAATTCTCCACCTTGCTTTAACTCACTGAAAAACACTTTCTGTTTTAAATATCGCGCCATCAGGTCTAGGTCAAGGTTCTGATCAAAGTCAGATGACTGACACGATTCAATAAAGCCAATAATTTCTTTTGCCGCATCAGTGTCTGATTTTAATGCCGCTAAACTTGGGTCACCTAATTGCCCCAAAAACTCTACCTCACCCAAAGACATACTGGTCTCGGGGTCACTTAAAACAAACGACTTGAATTTTAATTCAATAGCGGTGAAATCAAGTGTGGCATTCGACATTAAAACGACCTTATAAACAAAAAGAAAAGGTAAACATTATTACTTAATTACTGACAGTCGTACTTAGCCTGCATGTCGGCATATATTTGAGTCATCAGTTTTTCTAAAACCGTCATATCAATTTCAGTCAACTTAAATATATGAATGCAATTACTGGCCACCTTGTGTTTGCCTAACTGCTTCAACTGACGCTCGTAATTATCTAATCCACTCATGACGTATAAAGAGATACGGCCCGGTTCAAGCAGAAAAGAAATAACCGGCCAATCCCATTGGCGGCCTGTTTTATGGACACATGTAAACTGTCCAAAACCAATCACTTGATCACCCCACATAACCGCTGGTTTTCCGCTCACACGTGTCATCATTTGTTGCAACAATTGGGCATCAAGCTGGCGACGCGTTTGCTCAAATTCGCTGATGTATTTAGCGATATCGGTGTCATTTGGTTCAATAAAGGGTTCTAGCATAATAAAGGCTGTCTGATCTGAGGGTATGATTGTAATTATAGCGTTTTTAACCCGTTTACAGAACCAAAGGTCGATAATCATTACAATCGGCTAAATTGACACCAGAAACCCTGCCCCTATCATTCCTACTTCATGCTGCTTGAACATGCATACCCATGATGATCAGGCAGTCTTAGTAGCATTCCTTAATGCTGCTGAATACGAAATTATTTAAGTAACATGTGCCAGCGCATGTATTGATAGAGCACTCTGAGGGCAATAAGATTGCTATAAGGGGCTAATAACCGCTGAAAATTACAAGTTACTGATCCTACTAAATGGTAAGAATATTACCTACACGGTTTACGAAGCGGGCACCACCGAACTAGACCTTTTAGCTTTAGGTGACATTGAACGAATCGAGGTAGTTATTGGGCCGTGTTCTAATACTTAGAAGAACCAAAGACTGTAGAGACAAGCTTACAATTGAATTTTAAACAATAAAGCAGCATTCATAGAACGCTACTTTATTTTCGAAACTTAAATAATCAAACTTACGCTGATTTTTTCAATAATGGCACCCAGTGAAACAGCCCCACTAGCATCACTAATACAAAATCTTTTGGAGTGGTTTTATCAATATTCTTTAGTTTTTTAAATACCAATATATATTCCACCAAGTGTACTGCTAACAAACCAAGGCCAATATATAAAATACCCACACCCCAGTCACCGCTGAACGGCATAACTAGATTAACAATAAACGCCACCCAGAAACCATATAGTGCGATTTTATTCATTTGATTAAACATCTTCATAATTAACCTTATTTTTATTACGTGCATTGATTTATGTGAATCTAAAGTACACCCCATTGAAAAGGGCATATCAATGACATTTCAAGCCAAAACAAGACCATTAGTAGCAATTACGATCATTGTTGGCGCCTACCCTGTTAAGCATAAGCCGTTCAGTTCAAATTTTGGATCAATCTATTCTCTGACAGTATCTATGACCTACAGCGATATTGGCTTATGATAGCCCTTTAAATTAAATGACCGATTAAAATGGAAAAATTCACGTCGATCTACAATAGAGCTTCGAAGCGTAAAGGTGGCGACAAACACCTTGAGCAAATGCTTAGCAAGCCGTTAAGCCCTAAGAATCTATTGAAAGTCAGTGACGATGAATGGCTTGAAGAATTCACACGAAAGATATTTCAAAGTGGATTTTACTGGTCCGTCATCGATAAAAAGTGGCCTGGATTTAGAGAGGTTTTTTGGGATTTCAATATCAACAAGCTACTTATGATGCCGCCAGAGATGCTTGAGCAAAAATCAAGCGATGAACGCATCGTTAGAAACTTTAAAAAGGTCAATACCATCCCTGTTAACGCCTCGATGATACATTTTTCAACGAAAGATAATAATGTGGCATTCAATCGGTTCATTGCTGAATGGCCATGCTCTGACATTATTGGGTTATGGGCCTGGTTAAAGAAACACGGTGCTCGTCTAGGTGGTAATACAGGGCCCTATACTTTGCGCCAAATGGGTAAAGATACATTTTTACTATCGCGGGATATTGAATCGTATTTAAGGGTTCATGAAATCATTGATGGCGGCCTGCAAAGTAAAAAATCATTAACCGCTGCACAAGCGTTCTTTAACGAAATGCAAAAGCAAAGCGGCCGCAGCCTTCAAGAGATCAGTCAAATTATTGCGTTTAGCGTAGGCGATAATAGAGTCGACTGATTATTTAGATCAAGTAATGATATTAGGTGACTGGATGACGCTTTAAGTCACCATATGGCACCTTATACACAGACTTTATATCGAACACGGTTTAGGCTTCTCTTTATCCAACAAAATAATAAACAATTTACATAGAGCAAAAAAATATGAATATACTTATCGTTAGCGGCAGCCCAAGAGATAACGCTAGCTCACTTAATGTTGCAAATTACGTACAAGGTCAACTAAATAACAACCCAGTCATTGAATCCGATATTTTTGACCTTAACTCATGCACATTGGATTTTTGGTCTGGCAATGCTGAAGTAGATCAAACGGCTAAATCATTGATCAATCAAGCTGATGGCTACGTATTTGTGGTGCCAGAATGGCACGGAATGGTACCACCGGCTTTTAAGAATTTGTTTCATTACTTCAATGGACTCTTTTCTCACAAACCCGCTTACATAATTGGCGTGAGTTCTGGCACCGGTGGCCGATACCCCATTACTGAATTACGCAGCACCACTTATAAAAATAGTTTTATTAACTATATACCAGTGAGCACGGTTCTCGATCACGTAGATGAAACCATTAATAAAGAAGGGCAATATATTGCTGAGTCAGATCATATATCATTAAGAATTGATGATGGACTGAAGTTTTTAACGGCTTACACCGAAGCCTTGGTCAGCGTTAGAAACTCTGACATAGCAAAAGAGAAACGCTTTAAGAATGGAATGTAATACCATTTTTCTATGAAATAAAAGCCAACTTGTATTGGCTAATAATTAAAACCCCAATAATGGGGTTCTAATGTATGCCGGTGAAATACATTGGCTTTTATTAATCAACCTGAATTTAAAATTCAATCCTTTTTAGACAGTGTCACTTCAATATTCTTCGAATCGCCCGCATACCATTTCTGTACATATAATGATCCAACGATAGGTGGCTGCCCAGCTTCAGGCACTTCTTTGTAACGTACACTGTTTTTAGTTTCTTTTTCAAATTCGAATTTTATTGTTTTATCCGACATATGGAATCTCTTTAATAAAAATTAGCCATGAAGGCAAATTACGCTAATTATACTAGCCTTTTTTTGGTGTGCACACGCCTGTTATTTGCTCATAACGCCTAGTATCACTGATATCAACATTCAGATATTGCAAGTAGGCAATCGCTTCTTTCACTTTACCAGAAATCATAGTGGCATTGTAAAACGCTTGTATGGCTTGCTGTTCTCGTTTCAGCTTTAATTCACTTATGCCTAGTAGCAAGTTTGCTCGGCCAACAAACTTATCCTCAACTGACCATGTGCATGCTTGCTTAACAGTGAGGTTCATTTCCTCCCATTTCTGCTGCTGGTAGTACAGCTCGGATAAATCGAGATAGCGCTTTGTGCTAGCATCATATTTAAGTGATGCTTTCAAGGCATTCGACGCATACTCAATTTCTTGAGCTAGATACCAGAACTTAAATAATCGTTCATAATTTTCAATGTTGTGATCCACCTGATATTGATCCATTAGTTGCTGAAGTAACCTAGCCGCAACAAATGGGTTACCAGACTGATTCATTAAATCCACGGTTAACAACAAACTATCTTGCTCGACTACTACACCTTTTTGAACGGCCGCTAACAAGACCGTTGCTGCTTGATCTGAATGACCATTTTTTATATGCAGCTTACTGAGTCTCAGCCATTCTTCAACTGAATTATCATCCAATGACAATATCAACCTTTGAACTTTTTCACTGCTTAAAAAATCGTTTAAGCGGTAGAATGTGAATAGTATTTGTTTTAAGTCGTCTAATCCTAAATCTAGTTTTTCATTTTCATAGTCTTCGATCAGCACTATGGCACTGCGCAATGCGCTTTTCTTTTTATGTACATGGTAAAAAGATAACATCCTTTTAATTTTTAACTTTCCATTGGCTTTACCCTTTAGCGTAACAAACTGATCAAACCCCTTAAGAAACGACTGATACATTGACTGTTGATAGTATAATGATAATAACTCTTGCAACGTGGTTTGCTTTGCATAAATAGATAAACCGTCGCCATCTAAAGATAGTAAATAATATTCTATGGATTTTTTAATCGCTTGCTCTGTATTCGTTTGAGCGTAATGACGAGCCAAATACCTAGCCGTACTTTCTTTTGCATACGCGTCTTTCAGGTTATGTAATTCATCCTCTAACTCTTTTATGGATTTAATGACTTGTGCCGTTTTACCTTTAGAGTCAATCAGCTCATTACTTTGATATTGATCAGCATGTGAATTCATAGGAACGTATGAAAACAGCATTACCAAGACAGTTACTGATATAAGGAAAACATTCGTCATATTAGTATTCCCAGTTGTAAGGGTAGTTTTTCCATTCAAACTCAATTTTCTGAGAAACATAACGGTCATAACCAATAAAACCTTGATAACGCCACTTACTTGCAGCTCGTACCGCATTTTCTTCAAACACACCTTTTGGTGACGCATCCAGTATTCGAATATCTTTTACACGGCCTTCTGATGAAACAGTGAACGACAATAGAACCCAGCCATTAATTTTGTTATCCCATGCCACCTTCGGAATAATCGGCATTCGTGTTCCCACAGGTGTGATTTTACTCATGCTTTTTGGCTCTGATGTCATTTCGCCATCAAGGCCTTCTGTGCTGGTTGATGTATCTAGGCTACTGGGTTGAATCCAGTTTTGTTGTAGCTTGGGTAACTGTGCAACATTCAATTGAATGGGGGACAAAGTAAGTTTTAATTTAACATCTATGTTGTTTAAGTTAGTATTTTCTGTAACAAGCTGGCTAGTATCTAATTTTGGCCGAGGTTCTTCTTTAGGTGATTTAATTCGGGCGACTCTTTCTGTTTTCTTGTCTTGCCCTTCATTGATATTTTCTATAGATACAAATGTAGCAGGCTGTACATCCAGCGGAGGAAGTTCATCGGTTCGCACAAAGCCCATCATGATATAAAACAAGGTTAAGGTGACAAATACAGCGCATATAAAAGCAATAGGAATACGCATTAATATTTTTTCGCGGCCAAAGCTATATTTTTCACACCGGCCAATTTCACCTGATCCATCACATTCATTAGTGTTTCAGCCGACACAGCTTTATCGGCTTGTATTACCACTGCCCCTTCAGGGTTATTAGTGTGTAACCGAGCAATAATTGCCCTAACAGTTGCTACATCCACCTGGCGCTTATCAATCCAAACATCCCCTTCATTACTGATCGCAACAAAAATACTGGCTTTATCTTGTGACACAGCACTGCTGGCAGAAGGAGAGTTAACCTCGATACCGGATTCTTTTACAAATGAAGTCGTAACAATAAAAAATATCAACATTATGAAGACAATATCCAGCATAGGCGTGATATCTAGTTCACTTTCATCTTGCTGAACTTGATGACGGCGCGCACTCATATTTTAGGCTCCGCTGGAGGTCGATGAAATATAATCAAATGATCGGTCAATTGATCTAACCGGTATTTAATACTTTGATTTAAAGCATGATTAAAATAAATGGCTGATAGAGCTAAAAACAAACCCACCATGGTTGGTAATGTTGCCTTATAAATCCCCCCACCCATTGCCTTAGCATCGCTATTGCCTGTTAAAGAGATTATCTCAAACACCCCTAACATACCGGTAACGGTACCTAGCAACCCTAATAATGGACAGATGGCGATTAGCACCTTGATACTCGACACGCCACGTTCAAGTGATTGCCTGGATTCTGAGATAATCGATTCCCGAATTTTGTGAGCATTCCAAGAATAATGCTCACTTCGCCCCGACCAATTATCAATCACATTGTTGAAACGCTTTGGAAACTCTAGTTTCACAAAAATAAATCGCTCAATGATTAAAAACCAAAGTAAAAAAGCAATCACAAGTAAAACAGTGACCACTGGTCCGCCGTTAAAGAAAAATTGCTGCCACATATTCAGATCAAATAGCTCAGTCATAATATCAGCCTTTAATCCTGTAAAATGACACGTTCTGATTCTCGATCTTTGGCTAATATACCTGCACTTTGCTCATCTAATATCTGAAGTAGCATTTTACTAAATGAAACCAATAGGTTATGGCTGAGTAACAACGGTATGGCGACCGTCAGCCCCAATACGGTTGTCACTAACGCTTGAGAAATACCGCCAGCCATGAGTTTTGCATCGCCGCTTCCAAACAAGCTGATACTTTGGAACGTCGCGATCATACCGATTACCGTGCCCAATAAACCAAGTAATGGGGCGATAGCTGAAAACAGTTTTATTAAACTGTGACCCTGCTCAAGCCTTGGCAGTTCTTTTAAAATGGCTTCATCTAATGCTAGCTGCAAACTTTCATCATCTCGTTTAGACGCGCCATCAAGCTGATTAACCTTGGTAAATATTCTCCCTAATGGGTTGTCTGTTTTTATATCCGATAAATTTTTAAGTTGTTGCTGGGTCTTAACCCAAGTGACTGATAGATACACCAGTCGATAAAAAATCAGCAGTAACCCTACGACACCTAGAATGACAATTGAGAACCCAACTTCTTTTCCCTGTAATAATCGCTCATAAATTGATGGGCTTTGACCAAGTATCGCTAATAGATCCCCTCTACTTGGATCTATTACTGCGGATGCTAAGTGATTGCTTAATCCATTATGATCATTGCTTTTAAGTTCACTAACCGCTTCACTAAATTCTTGCATCACACCCTGTTCAATCGGTTGCTGATCAATTACCAGCAGTTCTTGATTCTCAGGAATAAATCGCAAGAAACGCCCTTCAGAAAAAAGACTAAATGTCCCTAAGCGGATAACATCCTGAACTTGCGATTTACCCTGACTGCTAATCACCTCTGACCGGTACTGGATGTTTTTACCTGCTTCGGTCATCTCTTGCATAACCAGTAGCCACATTTCACGCATATCTTGAATACTGGCTAATTCAGTTGTCGACTGAAGCGTTTGCAACACCTCTTGTCTTTTTGGCAACTGAGATTGCACTAATGAATCTTTCATTCGCGCAATAAAGTCGCCACTAAACTGACTATAAATACTATGTATATCCCCTAGTTCTTCACTGTGTTTATCTAACTTGGTTTGCAGCTCGTCAATTTTTTTCTGCTGCTTATCTGTCACAATGACTAAAGGATTGGCTATTTTCTGTGCTTGCAGGAAATCTTGTTTCGCATTACTCACTAATGACTTTTGCTTATCTCGGTTAGCCATGAAGTTATCTTCACGCGCTTGATATCTTTTTTTCTCATTTAATTTCAGCCGATGAGTACTCTCAAGAAGCTGATCTAGATTTAATATTTCTTGATTCTCAATAAAGACTTTATTCTCTGATACTTGAGAGTTTTGTTTTGCATCGATCTTATTTTTTGAAAGATTACTAGTATTGAGATCATTCCCATAAGTCGAGAAAGTGATTATTAATGTCAATATAGAAAGCGTTTTTATAGGCAGGTTTTTTATTATCATCTTACTTTCCACCCTTTCTGATCATGCTCACCGCGCTTAATTCTGTCGAATATGGTAACTCCAGTAACTCAGGGGCAGACTTCTTAGATGCTATCCTCATGGCTTTGCGTATTTTCAGGTGATAAGCATGGTCTAACAACAACCAAACTTTAGACTCTTGATTCCACATGGCGCTGATCTTTCCATCCATTGTTTGGAAATAAAGATGACTTCTTCCCACCCTTAAAATTTGAACGGATAGAGATTCATTATTCAACTCCACCGTATCCCTATACACCTCAAGGTCATAGTTATAATCATTTTCGGCCTGATACATTTCCATTACACGCCTATATTTTTCCGATATAGAAACTGAGCTACTTGCCAGAACCTGATTAAGTTTATCAATTGCGATTAAGCGTTGCTGCTGCTTGAAAGGTAGATCTAACTTTATAAACTGACTTAGGGTGCTTACCATCTCTCGCAATAAAGGCAGCAACTGCTGCTTGGTAATAACAATGTCTTTAATTTGCTGCTCTAAACTGATTAGTTCTTCTACCTGCTCACCTTTAAGAATTCGCAGCTCTTTGTTATACGCTGCTTGGTATTCAGATTTTTTTAGCAGTGATTGATATTCATTGAGTAACAGATCCGTTTCACTCACGAATCGGTCCACTATTTTTTGGCTTGTTTTACCCATTTCTAGGGTTTGGCGGTTGTTATTTAAACTGTCTGTTAATACGTGGTTAGCGGCAGGTGCTTGAGCATGGCTGTGAGCTGAAATACAACCGCTTATAATCATGACTAGGGATGTGAATTGTTTGAAAAGCATAATAGGGCCTAAAACAAATAAATATAATATATCGTTGAATAATGACATAAACCTGAACAAATAGTAAAAGTTTGCAGTGGCCATCTGATATGCACAAAAAAGCCGCTATCTAAGCGGCTATTTTTGTATATTACTCTTTAAAATCCAGTCTTATGCACGTCTTTTTCTAAATGCATAAATGCCTGCATTGAAAAGGGTTGAGAAAAACACACCCCATTCACTTAAATTTGGCTTAGGATTCTTGCCATTTGCCATACGGGCCAACTGAGCTTCGTACCAAGTAATATCCAGCATGGCCATCTTATCAATGGCTCGTTTACCGGTTGTTAATACCTTTAATTGCTGCTGATGATTAACATCTGCAATCAATTTATTTGGAAAGTCAGGGTCAACAACTGTCGTACGCGCCACACCTATAAAGTCAGTAGCACCACTGTCTAAAGCAGACTGCATGGCTTTTGAAGAGCGAAACCCACCTGTCACCACTAGTGGAGTATCCACCAGCGCACGGACTTTTTCAGCGTAATCTAAGAAATACGCTTCACGTTGAATGGTCGATTTTTTCGCATCACTGCCCATCATTGAAGGGTTTTCATAAGTACCACCAGAAATCTCAATTAAGTCGATGCCCGCATCCGACAATGTTTTAACCACTTTCATTGAGTCGTCTTCAGTGAAACCACCCTTCATGAAATCAGCCGAGTTTAACTTAATGCCAATTGGGAACTCGCTACCCACTTCATCACGAATCGCTTGATAGATTGCTAATACAAAACGCATGCGGTTTTCTAATGAGCCACCCCATTGGTCTTCACGCTTGTTATGTCTAGGGGACAAAAACTGACTCACTAGATAGCCATGGGCTCCATGAATTTGCACACCGGTAAAGCCTGTTTCTTTGGCTAATTTTGCACTGGTCGCAAACTTTTTAATGATCACTAATATTTCTTCTTCGGTCAGCGCTCGAGGTTTGTTAAATCCTTTTTCTAAGCCACGCGTTAGAGCAATGGCTGAAGGCGCCACTGGCACATCCACAATAAAGTTAGGAATTTGCTTGCCCGGATGATTCAGCTGAGTCCAAATGTGTGAACCGTTTTTCTTGCCTGCTTCAGCCCATTTTTTAAATTCTGTTAAATCACTTTTTTCATCCAATACCACATTCTTTGGCTCGCCCAGGGCACCACGGTCAATCATGATATTACCCGTCATTGACAAGCCAATACCGCCTTCTGCCCAGCGACCATAAAGCTTAGATAAACCAGGCTTAGGGTTATGCTCTCGGGTGCCTAATTGCTCACTCATGGCCGATTTGAATAATCGGTTTTTAATTGCCTGGCCATTCTTTAATGAAAAGCTAGAACCTAATAGCGCAGACCCTGTATTTTGTTGAGTGGCTTGTTCTGTCATCTTATTCTCCAATTACGGCTTTTAGACCGATCGTCTTTTAATTTATTCAAAAAAAACACACTGGGTGTGCTGGCTTTGTTCTAGTTTTAAATCTCGGGTTTTATCTTTGTATTTGTGATGTTATTTGGATTGAATCGGCTTGAGTAGCGTCTCAATCATCAATTCCATAATTCTTTGTACGGGCTGAGTATCTGCTGACATTTTCATGGTGATCAACGCCCCTTCCCATGTGGCCCAATAAACAGTGGCTAATTCTGTTGGGCTCATATCTGTTCTGATATCTCCCTGCTGCTGGGCTTGCTCAAACACGTTACTAAAAAAGCGATGCCACTGGCCCATAGCAAGCTTAAGTTCTGCTCGACAGACTTCGCTTTCTGAGGATATTTCAGTGGCGATTGACCCCACTAAACATGATTTTCTGAATCCATCATTGGCATACTGTTTTAAACTATAGCGGTATATGGATCTAAGCTGCTCTACGGCACTCAAGGCCTTGCCTTCATCCTCTATAAACGCATTTAGCTGAACTAATAGGCCGTTACTGTAATGCCCAATTAATTCCGCGACAAATGCCTCTTTACTGGCAAAGAAGTTATAGAACGAGCCTTTAGGCACACTTACTTCATCCAATATCTGTTTAATACCCGTACCGTGATAGCCATGCACAGATAACTGCTCAATCCCGGCTTCGATTAAGGCTTCTCTGGTATGTTCACTGCGTCTAGGTCTACTCATACTAGGATTAAAGCCTCTCTGATACGTTCACTGCGTAGATCCAGCCATTCTATGATTAAGGCTTCTCTTGTATGCTCACTGCGTCTAGGTCTACTCATACAGTCACTTTATGACCGATCGTCTTGGAATGAAAGTGTTTAAGTTAAATTGACTTAAAAAGGTATGTTGCGGATATGAAACAATCGATTATTGTCATCAATTTAAGCTATTAGGAAATCACAAAAAATGCCTACAGCCCTTATATTAAAAGGGCTGTAGGCTTTCTCTTTAGAAGTAGGACGGATTTAGTTTGATACTGTCGTGGTATTATTCAGCTCTTTTGATTGTTTTACTTCAGTGCCGCTGACAATGCGCCTAAATTCAGCTTTATAACCTGGCAGCTCTGTGCCCATTATTCGATCCCACCAAGTAAAATACAGGCCATAATTCCCTTTCACTTTTTGGTGGTGCATATCGTGATGGGTGGTTGTGGTAAAAATATCTAACGGGCTGTCCACCCATTTATGATGATGAAACTCTATACCAGAATGCCCTTGTGCATTACGCAGTATTTGAATGGCCACAAACGTAAACAATACGGCCCCATGAATGGGGACTGCCCACAACATGAAAGGGACAAAAGCTGACATCACAAACGCCTCTCCCGGTGAAAAACTATAAGCCGCCCAAGGTGTGGGGGTGCGTGATAAATGATGCACCTTATGGAACCATTTAAATAATTTTGGGTGATGCATACTGCGATGTGCGAAATAAAAATACGTGTCATGCAATAACAGCATCACAGGCAATGACAATGCAGTATAAAGCCATCCCATATCCGCTACATTTTCATAAACCTTCATGTGACCATTTGATATACCGTACACCACAAATACAGCCACAAGCGCATAAATACTGGTTGTTAGTAGTGAATAGAATACTTCTCTGCGGATATCTGCACTTGTGGCCTTACGGGTTTGAATTTTGCGAGATTGAGACCAAGCTTTTAGCCATTTATACAGAATTAAACTGGTCACTGTTCCTGCTATCAAGTAGCGTAAGGTATCCATGGTAAATACCGCAAACCACACCTGAAATTGAACGGATAGATATTCTAAACCCTGCAGCTCATATAAATTCGGATCGATTCCCATAATGCAGCCCTGTCACTCATCCTGAATTAGTTGTTCAAGAAGATTAACATTGTCCACCACGGGCACAAGACCGCCAAATCCGCCAGTTTTCATAATACGTCGCAAGCCCTCTACTTTCTCTCTCGGTACTGGGATGGACTGCAATCAAAGTGTTGATGGAATGTTCGAGAAAAATACAAGGCATCATTAAACCCCACCATAAAAGCCACCTGACTGATGGGCTCTTTACTTTGCAATAGCAGTTGTGCGGCTTTTGACATTCGGTTCTGATCTCGCCATTTCATAATGCTAATACCCTC
>ERZ1027208.82-NODE-82-length-49130-cov-107.946347_pt1 | contig 49130 bp, 41 predicted proteins | sample MGYA00520867_ERZ1027208 | MGnify/ENA primary metagenome ERZ1027208 (study PRJEB33311, sample SAMEA4378413) | marine metagenome | biome: Marine biome; feature: Fjord; material: Water | collected 2014-07-20T08:00:00Z/2014-07-... | depth 75 m ... | reverse complement strand
AACTTAGTGGCGCGTTAAAAAAGTATTACCTTCCCGCAAAAGAAGCAGACAACTTGCTAAGGATTCTATTTGACATGGACATCACAACACATCAACTAATGCCTACACTTGACAATATTGCAAAATCTCATATATATGCTTCAGCCATCTTCAAAAAACTCTAACAGCTTCTACTGAAAACAAGTTATTACCCAAAAATAATAAGGACAAAAGCTATGGCGAAATCTACAGTACTACGCAACGCAAGGCTCATCGACGGCATTGCCGATCAGCCCCACGAGCGAGTCTCCATTGTAATCGAAGGTGAACGAATTACCGCCATTACTCAGGACGACGGCCCCTCTGGCCCCGGCGTGGAAGTGATCGACTGCGCGGGCAAAACCCTGATGCCGGGGCTGATCGATACCCATGTGCACAGCACGCTGGTGAGTGATATTGATCTGTCGCTATTTCTGGCAACGGGGGTGACAACGGCCCGCGATGTCGGCGGCCGGCTCGACAAGGTGCTGACCCTGCGCGAGCGTTTGAACAAGGGTGAGGTGCTTGGCCCTCGACTCTTCGTTTGCGGGCCTTTGCTGGATGGTGGCCATAAGACCTTTCCCAAGGGTGCCTTCGGGGAAATTCTCGATACCGTACCAACGGTAGGCGATGCCCCCGGTAAAATTAATTCATTACTGGATGCCGGTGTCGATGGCATAAAACTGTATTTCGGTATGACCCCGGACATTATGGAGGCCTGTTTAAATACGGTCGATAAGCGCGTGCCGGTGACCGGACATATTGGCGCCACCACGGCCCTTGAAGCGGTGCACATGGGCATTGATGGGCTGGAGCATATGTGGATTTCGCCCTACAACAATATTTGCCCGGTGGAAATGCGCTTTGGTCCGGAGCTGTCGATGATGAGCGCCAAGTTTCCAAAGGTGACCTTTAAAGGTTGGGAAGAGGCCGACCTACAGGGGCCGGGTACCCAGGAGCTGTTTGATGTGATGGCCGAGAAGCAGGTGAAAATGGGCACCACCCTCGACCTGCTGTGGGTGGACAATATTGGCATTGAAGCTGCGGTGGCAGATACCGATCGCATTTATATTCCCGAATCGGGCCTCGAGCACCAGCGTGCGCTGGCCAAGGTGGTTAACGCGGGTAAAGAGTGGGACGTGCACACCGGCTACCCACCGGGCAACGGTAAAAAAGCCCTCGAAAAACAAAAGGAAGCGGTGCGTATTCTCCACGAAAAAGGCGGCGTGATTGTCGGTGGTACCGATTGCTGTGGCATTGCCTATCCACCCCCCGGCTTCGCTCTGTGGCGCGAGGCGGAACTGCTGGCCGATGCCATCGGCGATATGGCGGCACTGAAAGCGATCACCGCCTCCGCTGCCTCGGCACTGCGTAAAGAAGACGAACTGGGCACCATCGCCCCGGGCCGCTACGCCGATATATTAATACTGGGTAAAGATCCTTCCAAAGATGTGCGCAACTTACGCAGCCTCGAAACCGTGTTCCGCAGCGGTGTGGCACACGACTCTAGCGTATTACTGGCGGCCTACCCCTCACGGGATTTCGATAATATGGGGCTAGCGTCTTAAAGGCTCTAAATCTGTTGCACCTCAAGCGCCGAAGCGGGCTAGCCGCAAGACCTACTTAAACAGCAGCTATCCCGCCTTGTTATCGGCTCATTTATTCGAAGGCATAACCCGCCTTCCGCCAGGCATGGGCACCACCCTCAAGATTACTTAAGTTGCTATAACCCAGGTCATGAAGGCTTCTTGCTGCGGCATTACCCATGGGCCCACCGGCACAGTACAAATAAATAGCGGCATCTTTGTCACTAGGCAGTTTGTCGATATGTTGCCCAAGCTTGTTGTAGGGAATGAACAAGTCAGTACCTTTTATATGCCGCTGTTTGGGGGTGTGAACATCCACCAGAAAAATATCTTCTGTTTGCATGAGTGTATTTAATTCGGCCGGGCTTATCATTTTCAGGTAGTCGGGCTTTTGAAAGGAGCAGCCGCTAACGAGGAGGGTGAAAACGGCAAGTAATGCCAGCGGGTGAAAACTCATTATTTTTAACATTGTCGGCTTCTTCACGTTAGCTTATTCGTCCTCACACCAGCACCGCTAATGTCAGGCCTGTCTTATCGGCAGAAAGTTTACCGCCCTTCTTCTCTCAGCAGAAGAATATTTAGCCGCAGCTCGTCAAACCCACCGCCCCACTGACGATAGACTAAAGAGAAAGTCCGCTCGCAGGCTCTCGCATCTCGTACAGCTCTTGTTATACTCGAACGAAAGCTCCTGCACAGCGTGTAAAAAAGCCAAGGCCATGACCGACTACGTTAAATTTTTCCGTGAAACCTCGCCCTATATTAATCGCCACCGGGGCAAGACCTTCGTTATCGCCCTGCCCGGTGAGGCCATTTGCCAGGCGAATTTCACCCATATTATTCACGACATTGCCCTGCTCAACTCACTGGGTATGCGCATTGTGTTGGTACACGGTGCCCGCCCGCAGCTTGAGCAACGTCTGGCGCAACACCAGCTAAGCCTTAACTATGCAGACCATACGCCGGTCACCGACAGTCAGGCGATGGAGTGCGTGAAAGACGCCGTGGGCAGCGTGCGCATTAGCATTGAAGCGCTATTGTCCATGGGCCTCTCTAATTCACCGATGCACGGTGCGCGCATTCGCGTGGTGGGTGGCAATTTCATCACCGCTAAACCCTTCGGTATTCGCGCCGGTATCGACTTTCAATACAGTGGCGAGGTACGCAAAATCGACCGCGCCGGCATCCAGAGTCAGCTCGACGACGATGCCATCGTGCTGCTCTCCTCCATCGGTTATTCACCCACCGGGGAGGCCTTTAACCTCAGCTACGAAGATGTCGCCACTCAGGCCGCCATTACTCTGGGGGCTGAAAAGCTAATTTTCCTCGGCGCCGAACCCGGCCTGAGCGATAACAGCGACAGGTTGATAAAAAGTATTAATTTAAGTCAGGCCCAGCAGTTGCTCGAAAAGCGGGAAGAACCCGCACTTTTCGGTGCCCTGCAAGGGGCCTATCAGGCCTGCCTGAGTGGTGTGCCGCGCTGCCATTTAATTAGCTATTGTGCCGATGGCGCCCTGCTCGGCGAGCTATTTACCCGCGACGGCACCGGCACCCTGGTACTCAAACACAGCGAGCAGGTGATTCGCCAGGCGAGCATCGACGACATCACCGGCATTCTTGAGCTCATTAGCCCCCTCGAAGAACAGGGCTTGCTGGTTAAGCGCTCCAGAGAATTGCTCGAAACGGAAATCTCCCGCTTCTATGTCATCGCCCATCCCGAGGGCATGCTTATCGCCTGCGCCGCCCTCTACCCCTTTAACGATGGCAAAGCGGCGGAACTCGCCTGCGTGGTGACCCATCCCGATTTTCACAATCAGGGTCTGGCCACCCGCTTGCTCGAACATTTACAGGACAAGGCAAAAAACGAACTGCAACTGGAAGCCTTATTTGTGCTCACCACACAAGCTGCCCACTGGTTTCAGCAAAACGGCTTTGTCGCCACCAACCTGGAACAATTACCGCTGGAAAAAGCCGAGCTCTACAACTACCAACGCAAGTCAAAGATTTTTTATAAAGCGCTGGTGTAGAACATTGGCTTAGGCACAGGCTAGTAACACTTATAAAAAACAGCGGGCTACAGCATCTTAAATTCCCGCCGATATTAAACAATTAATTAAATGTAAATATCGCAGGAAAGACGCATGTTAAAAATCTTCAAGCGAAAAGAAAAAGCATCGGCTTCAAGGCCTGTAGCCACCCCACAAAAAATCGTAGCTGAAAAAACACCCCTCAGTACGCCAAGCATTGACCAGCCCTTAAATGAGCGGCAGCAAAACACCGCCACCAACGCGGGTGACGAGTTGATGACCCTGTTGAGCATGGGCACCACGAAAAAGCTCAGTAAAGGCGAATATCTATTCAAAGCCGGCATGCCCGCCGACACCGCTTATGTCGTACTCGATGGCAAAATAAACGAAATTGCTATTAGCAGTGATGAAGACAGCATTAGCAGCTACCCCAGTAAATCCTGGATAACCTTTGCCGATTTAAAAGGCTCTATTGCCAGGCAGCACTCTGCCAGAGCGGCAGAAGCCAGTACCGTACTATTAATCGACCAGGTGCTACTTAATAAACTTAGCGACCACATACTACTTTTTGTCTATCGCCAATTACACCAAAGCTCGGTGGCACAAACCGCCAAAAAAGAAACAGAAAAAAAGGCTTTTTCTACCCAAACACAAAATCTCATCGACACACTATTTGACATCCACAGCGAGGCAAAGGGGCGTTCAAAAGACTCCCAACTCGCCCAGGCGGTTATTCAAAAAATCCCAAAACTGCCCATCGCCACCATTGGCCTGTTAAATAAGCTGATGGACGACGGCACATCGACCAATGAAGTGGTCGAGCTGGTAAAAAGCGACCCCTCGCTGACCAGTGTTCTCCTCAAAACCATCAATTCTGCCGATTATATGTTTCAAGAGAAAATCTCAGACGTCAATCATGCCGTGGCATTGCTGGGCTTCGTCGGCGTTCATCAAATCGTTATGTCACAGAGCCTGCGCAAAAGCCTGCCCGCCACACCCGCCTTTCAAAAATCCTATCTTCGCTCGCTGGAAATATCCCATATCGCCTTTGCCATTTCTCAGGCTTCTGGCATTGGCAAACCTGCGGAGATGGCCACCATCGGCCTGGTACACGAACTCGGCAATGTGGTGATTGAGCTCTTGCGCCAGCAAAACCCCAAGCTGGAAAACCTTATCGATTTTTTTGACACCTCCGTTATCGGCGCCCAGTTATTAAAAACCTGGAATTTACCCGAGAGTATTTGGCGCACGATTGAATATCAGGATTTCCCGGAATTTGCCCCTCCCGAAAAAATTCCCGGCGCGCCTCTAGCCGCGATCGCCGTCATCTATCTCGCCAACCTCTGCCACCAGCGTTTAAACAAAGTATCCCAGGCCCGCCTGCCAACACTTTTTATCGATGACTATTTACGCCTGCTCAACTGGCAGGGGCAATCGCTGGGCACGGTGCTGGGCGAAAAGGTGGTGCCTGCTTTGCGCAAGAAGGGTAATGCCCTACCGGTATCCCTCACGCAAAGGTTAAATTAACCCGCCTGTACAGCCAGTAAATCAGCCAAGTATCGAACCCCGGCCCGTGTTGCTTGTCTGAGCGTACAGATAATCAACACGAACCCGCCAATACAGAGATAAAGGGATGAAGAAAAGCCTGCTGATTGTATTAATCGCAGTACTCATCGGCGCATTTTTTAGCTTCGACCTGCACCACACACTGACACTCGAGGGCCTCAAGGCTGGCCTCGACCAGGCACAGGCCCGGCTGGCGAGTGACCCGCTGCTGGTGGCGGGCAGTTTCTTTATTGTCTACGTCATCGTCACCGGCCTGTCACTGCCCGGCGCTGCTGTCATGTCACTGGGTGGCGGCGCGCTCTTTGGCCTGCTGTGGGGCACCATAATCGTCTCCTTTGCCAGCTCCATCGGCGCCACCCTGGCCTTTCTGGCCTCGCGCTTTGTGTTGCGCGACACGGTGCAAAAGCGCTTTGCCGAACGGCTGGGCACCATTAATGAAGGCATCGAAAAAAACGGCGCCTTTTATTTATTCACCCTGCGGCTGGTGCCGATCTTTCCCTTCTTTCTAATCAATTTATTGATGGGTTTAACGCCGATTCGCACCGTGACTTTTTATGCGGTGAGCCAAATTGGCATGTTGGCGGCCACCGTGGTGTTTATTAATGCCGGCACCCAACTGGCCCAGCTCGAGAGTTTATCGGACGTGCTATCTCCCGCTCTGCTCGCCTCTTTTGTACTGCTCGGCATCTTTCCCCTGTTAGCCAAAAAGGTGGTGGCTATTATTCAGAGCCGCCGCGTCTATGCGCAGTGGCAGCGCCCGGCCAAGTTTGATCGCAACCTAATTGTCATTGGCGCCGGTGCTGGCGGCCTGGTCTCCAGCTATATCGCCGCTGCCGTTAAAGCCAAAGTCACTTTGGTCGAAGCGGACAAAATGGGCGGCGACTGCCTCAACACCGGCTGCGTGCCTAGTAAAGCCCTCATTAAAAGCGCCAGGCTCGCCCAGCAAATACGCCAGGGTAGCCGCTACGGACTAGAAGATTCTGAACCCGCCTTTTCTTTTCCAGAGGTGATGGCCCGCGTGCAGCGCGTTATTGCAACGGTAGAACCCCACGACAGTGTTGAGCGCTATAGCGAGCTTGGCGTTGACGTGGTGCAGGGCTATGCCCGCATCGTCGACCCCTGGACGGTTGAGATCAGCAAGCCCGATGGCAGCATTAGTCAACTCAGCACGCGCAGTATTATCATCGCCACCGGTGCCCGCCCCCATGTGCCCCCGCTGCCCGGCATTGATACTGTCGGCTATGTCACCAGCGATACCCTTTGGAGCGAGTTCGCCAAACTCGATGCCGCCCCCAAGCGGCTAGTGATACTGGGTGGCGGGCCGATTGGCTGTGAACTGGCCCAGAGCTTTGCTCGGCTCGGTTCAGCGGTGACACAAATTCAGCGCGGCCCACGGCTAATGCCCCGCGAGGATGAAGAGGTCTCCGCACTGGCGCAAGAGCAACTGGAAGCCGACGGGGTAGAGGTGCTCACCAGCTGTACAACACTGCGTTGCGAGCGTGAAGGCGATGCTAAATACCTTGTGATTGCAGCTACCGGCGAAGGCGCCACCGAAGGGAACAGCAACAAAGAACAGCGTATCGCCTTCGACCAGTTACTCATCGCGGTCGGGCGCGAGGCACGGCTCGAGGGCTTTGGACTGGAAGAACTCGGTATCGACACCCAGCGCACCGTGCCCACCAACGACTATCTGCAAACCCTCTATCCCAATATTTTTGCCGCCGGTGATGTTGCCGGCCCCTACCAATTTACCCACACCGCCTCCCACCAGGCCTGGTATGCCGCAGTGAATGCCCTGTTTGGCCACCTGAAAAAATTCAAGGTCGATTACCGCGTCATACCCTGGACCACCTTTATCGACCCCGAAGTTGCCCGGGTCGGGCTCAATGAGCAGGAGGCCAAAGCCCAGGGCACAGCCTATGAAATCACCCGCTTCGAACTCAAAGAGCTCGATAGAGCCATCACCGAAAGCGCCACCGAGGGCTTTGTGAAAGTGCTCACCGTGCCGGGTAAAGACCGCATCCTCGGCGTCACGCTCGTCGGCGAGCACGCCGGTGAATTGCTGGCCGAATTCGTGCTCGCCATGAAACACGGTTTGGGACTGAATAAAATACTCGGTACCATTCACACCTATCCCACCTGGGCCGAGGCCAATAAATACGCCGCTGGGGAATGGAAGCGCGCCCACGCACCCCAGGGCGTCTTGCGCTGGCTGCAGCGTTATCACCAGTGGCGCAGACACTAGCGAGCATTTCACACCTAAGGCATTCGCCAAGGTAAACTAAGCACGCCCAAGCGATCACCAGCACCCACGGAAAATGCTCTTATGCGCGACATCGTTCAAGACTACTACGGCAAGCAACTGCAAAGCACAGACGACCTGAAAACCAGCGCCTGCTGTGATATCAGCGCGCTGCCGAGCTGGCTCAGACCCCTCATCGACAATATTCACCCCGAGGTACTGGCGCGCTACTACGGTTGCGGATTAGTTTGCCCCGATTTATTAGCGGGCTGCAAAGTTTTAGACCTGGGTAGCGGCTCCGGGCGCGATGTTTACGCCCTCGCCCAACTCGTCGGCGCCAGTGGTGAAGTGGTCGGTGTCGATATGACCGACGAGCAGTTGGCCGTTGCCGAGCAACATCAGGACTGGCACAGCGAAAAATTTGGCTTCGACAATGTGCGTTTTCTGAAGGGCGATATCGAACGCCTGCACGAACTCGACCTCGAAGCGGGCAGCTTTGATGTCATCGTTTCCAACTGCGTAATCAACCTCTGCAGCGATAAAGACGCCGTTCTCGAAGGCATTCAACGGCTCTTAAAACCCGGTGGCGAATTCTATTTTTCCGATGTTTATGTCGACCGCCGCGTGCCCGAGGCCGTGCGCAATGACTCGGTACTTTACGGCGAGTGCCTGGGTGGTGCCCTGTACTGGAACGACTTTTTACGCATTGCCACCAAGGCCGGTTTTGCCGACCCCCGCCTGGTGGAAGACCGCCCCCTGGAAATCACCGATCCCAAGCTGGCCGCACAAACCGGCGACCTGAAGTTTTTCTCCGCCACCTACCGCCTGTTTAAAATCGACGCCCTGGAAAGCGCCTGTGAGGATTTTGGCCAAAGTGTGGTTTATCGCGGCACCATCACTCATCAAGCCGAAGCCTTCATCCTCGATAAACACCACACCATTGAAAGCGGCCTTACCTTCCCGGTGTGTGGCAACACCTGGCGCATGCTGCACGACAGCCGCTTTGCCGAACACTTTGAATTTAACGGCGACTTTAGCCAGCACCTCGGTCTGTTTGAAGACTGCGGCACCAGCCTGCCTTTTGATAGCGAGGCGCCGTGTGGCGATAGCAGCGCCTGCTGTTAATAAGGCCTGGGGCTCATCAAGACACACGACGCATTTGCGTCAAAAAGCTATTTTTTAATCCAGGAAATGCGCCATACCTAGCCTGTATCGATTAAAACAGCAGCCCTAATCATCGCTGTGTCGACCACCCTAAATAGCCACGACCCGGCTCGCTAAATTGTGGCGGAGCAAGCACCCGGGAGCCGTGATTTATATGCACGCTGTGATGCCAATGCCAGCCTGGATTATTGCCCCAGCCACTCATGCCCGAAGGTCTAAGTCGCTCCTGCGACTAAAGTAGTGAACACGGCTCACGCCACAGGCTCGTCCCTTGACTTAGATCATCACCTCCACAGCTAGCCGCGAAAACTGTGCGCCTTTTCACGGTTCGATCTGCGCGCCCATTGCGGCACCACTTGCCCGCGGATAGTCTCCGTCAATAAGTATAAAAATATCGACTATTCTTTGTACTTAGATTGATATTTAACTATTCGGCGCTGTTCAGGTAAGGCTGCAGTGGAGTAAAAAATCAATAAGGGTTCATTACCATGTCGCTTTCAGACAAGATCAAACAGCTAGCCGCGAAGGACGAAACTACACCTTCACCAGGGAAGCACTCCGCTGACACCAGCCCTGCAATTCCTGTTAGCCCGGGCAATACCAGCTCACCAGCAAACAACACCACTCTCGATGAACCGGTACTAGCCATGCTCGAGCAACTGGCTGCAGGGGATTTCAGCCCGGCTGCCACAGCCATTGAATCCCGTGCGGGCGAGTGCATTGAGCGCATTCGTCAACGACTCGGCGCCACTATTGGCAAATCAAAAAACTTAATTGAGGAGCTCAACAACAGTGCGGCAGCCCTCAGCCAAAGCTGCAATGACTCTGTTGCCGCCACAACCCAGGATATTAGCCAGGACCTGGCAGATGCCAGGGAAACTCGGGACCGGCTCACTGCCGTTGCCGCAGCCGCCGAAGAAATCACGGTCAATGTCAGCTCCATTGCCAAAAATGCCACACAATCTCAATCGAGCCTCGACACCATTGCCGACACCACCACCGAATTAACCTCGACTGCCCATGAAATCGCCCGCAATACTGAAAAAGCCCGCACTATCACCGCCCAGGCGGTGACAGACACCGAGCTGGCAACCAGTGAGTTTAAGCACCTCGAAGCCGCAGCCGAAGAAATCAGTAAGGTCACCAACACCATTAGCGAGGTCTCGGACCAAACCAAACTGCTCGCACTCAATGCCACCATTGAAGCCGCTCGTGCCGGTGATGCCGGTCGTGGCTTTGCCGTAGTCGCTAGCGAGGTCAAAGAACTGGCGTCGCAAACCAATTTGGCCAACGCCGACATCAAACAAAAGATCGAGATCATTCAAGCGGCTATTGGCTCGACTCTCGGCTCTATGAAGAGTGTCAGTAATGTCATCGTCGAGGTAAACGATATCGTTGCGACCATTGCCTCCGCCGCCGAAGAGCAGTCTCTGTCCACCAACAGTATTTCCGACACTATAAGCACTGCTACGGAGGGTTTGGGCGACATGAATACCAATGTTAACGAGGGCTCCCTCGCAATTAATGAAATGAACGAAAACCTTTCAACATCTGTCAACATGACGGCAAAGGTGATCGAATTTATGGAGGCCATGGCCGTAAATAACGAAGCCATGCTTGGCGATGCCACTAAGAATTTCGCCGACATTGTCACCTTGCAATCCAGAGGTGAAGATATTTCATTACTCTACAAAGATTACCAATGCGACAAGGTACTCGCTGATGTCGACACCTCAGACCCGGGCTTATTTCGCTTTGGCCCCCAGTGGAGTGTGCTGGTCGACGATATGGATGCCGAGCACAGTAAGATAATTGCTTACTGTAACGACATTCACAGCAAGGTCGCTAGCGGCGCTAAGCAGGAGCAAACCCTGCCAATTCTAAAAGACCTTGCCGCCTTCACGACCGGTCATTTTGCCGAGGAAGAGAAGCTCATGAAGCGCCACAATTTCCCCGAACTCGACAGCCAAAAAAGAGCCCATACCAAGCTGCTGGCAAAAGTGACACAGGTCATCGAGGATATAGAGAGTGGAGCCCCTGTGAATATGATTGAAGTTGTCGTATTTCTCACCGACTGGTTGAAGGGGCACATCCTCGGGGAAGACCTCAAATACGGACAATATTTCCAGCAGCAGGGCATAGATGCCTGAGACAAAGATTTAGAGCCTTGCAACTCGTTGCAACCGCGATTAACGAAAATTCCCAAAAAAAAGCGCCCACTTAAACGGGCGCTTTCAGGCAGTAGCAGAATTTATTTACGCCGCAAAATGTAAACCGTAGGTATTACCTTGTTGCCACACACAGGTGGCCAGCGTTTTGGCAAATCGGGCCGAACTTATAGCGATGGTATCGCTCTCTTTCAAGCCTTCCTCACAGCTTATTTTGACGCCACCCATGGGCGAATAATCGAGTATTTCACAACCAATCGCCTCGCTGTCTGTTTGTACGAGACCCTGTAATTGCTGCGTTTTCAAGCGCGTAAAGTGACGGCGCTCATCGGTGCGCGAAACCGGCAGGGTATTGATAAAGTTAATCGGCTGATAACTTTCCACCTGATCCATACGCTGGATAACGGATTCATGAATGGATACATTAATCGGTGGGTTATCGATCTCACCCTGCAACTGCCGAACGCCTTGTTTAACACCCAGCTTTTCCATCGCACCGTAGGCCCAATTATAAGAGTCGTGTAAATCGTCGGCGTGCATTTCACCCCTGTAGCAAAGGTAGTCATTGGAAAACTCCAGACCCAGAGCACTCGATTTGCTCACCATCCAGCTCAAGGCAACATTCGATAAAGTCGCCTGCTCATAGCCGCCACCCACATCGGAGTGCACACCGGCAAACCAGGCTTGCTCCACTATCTGGTCACTATTAATTTCCCCGGTCCACAACGCCGGCTGGAACGCGCCACGCTTTTCGTCAATAGCCAGCGCCTGGTAGGCATTTTTAATATCAGGGCTGAGATGGGTATTAAAAAAACCAACGAGTGGTTTTGTAAAACGCCCTAAAATTGGCGTCGGAGCACCGAGAGCGCCCACCGTATCCCACACCGCCATAAGTTGAATTTCAGGCTTTACATTGTCGACATAAACTTGGGCGTTTCTTTTATGCGGGGGAGTACGGTAATACTTATAGGCCACTGGCAAATTGTGCAGCTCGTCTTTAGGCAGCAGACCAATGCTATGCAACATGCCACCCAGCGCTCTCGCCGTGTAGGCACCCCGGCTAAAACCAAAGCAATAAAGCTCATCACCCGCTTGATAATTATGAGCAATAAAGCGGTAGGCATCGAGTACATTTTGCTCAACACCTTTGCCAAACGCGCCGCCAATAAATTTATCAATCGGGTTATAAGTACCCACACCCTGATCGTAAAACACCACTTGATGCATACCGTCTTCACTATAAGGCTTAATACTGCGTAACAGCTTCACCACATTGGTGGCTTGTTCGGGAGTATTCCAGGTGCCATCACAGCAAATTACAATACGTTTATTCTGCACATCCATTTTGCTTCTCCACTCTTATTAACAAATGAGTATTCAGGAACAAGTCTTTGAACGAGAGGATTACGGCGACCCTTGCCGCACTCGTCTGACATTAAAGTGTAGCTGAGTACAGAATAAACACTGCTCTTAGCGGCTTATAACAAAGACTATTAAGCACTAAAAAGGTCTGGAAATTAGAAATATTTCGAATAAATATTGGGGGCACGGCTTAGCAGCGATAGCGCATATGCGGGCTATACTGAATCCATGCACTCCTATAACTTGCAACTGCATAGGCTGTAAAGGACTGCCTATGAAAACCATATATAGCCATATTTTTTATGGGGTTATGACATTGACCTAGATCAAATAGAGCGCCAGTAATAGAAAATACCGCGCACTGCTTCACGGTTTAATCAAAACCCTGTTGCCCCTTTTCCACTTAAAACAGCATCCTCCGCCAATCAAGCCAATCAAGCCAATCAAGCCAATCAAGCCAATCAAGCCAATCAAAGAAGATTGCAAAATGCCGTTAAAAACAGCTTTAAAAAAACTTACTTTGACGCAAAAAAAGGGCAAGGAAAACCTTAGACCCGCTGAATCAATAAAACACGAACCGACAAGCGAAGGAAAATTATCCAGCATGAATGATACTCACACGATGTTTGACGGCACTGAATTTGCCATGCTAGATCAACTTGCACAGGGCGACTTTAGACCTTCATCGACGCCAATTCACTCCCCAGCGAGTGAGCGCATCGAGGCAATACGCTGCTTACTCGGTGCCACTGTGAGTAAAACGGACGTATTAATTAACGAGCTGAATACCAATGCAGAGGCCCTCAGTGAAAGCTGTAATAACTCCGTCGCCGCCGCTAACAAAGACATAAGCCAGGAGCTGGCCAATGCCAGAGCAACACGAGATAGCCTAAGCGCGGTAGCTGCTGCGGCAGAGCAAATTTCAGTCAATATCAGCTCCATTGCCCAAAACTCTAAACAGTCACAATCAAACCTCGATACTATTGCCGGAACTACAACAGAACTGACTTCAGCAGCTCGTGAAATAGCCAGCAATACTGACAAGGCTCGCAACATAACCGCTCAAGCAGTGGCCGATACCCAGCATGCCACCAGGGAATTCGAGCACCTTGAAACTGCCGCAGTAGAAATTAGCAAGGTCACCGACACCATTAGTGAGGTCTCAGACCAAACTAAATTACTCGCTTTAAATGCCACGATTGAAGCGGCTCGTGCAGGAGATGCCGGCAGAGGTTTTGCGGTAGTCGCGAGCGAAGTCAAGGAGCTGGCCACACAAACTAATTTAGCCAACGCCGATATCAAACAGAAAATCAATATCATTCACACAGCTATTGGATCAACACTCAGTTCAATGAAAAGTGTCAGTGATGTAATCGTTCAGGTTAATGAAATAGTTGCAACTATTGCGGCGGCAGCAGAAGAGCAATCTCTTGCCACCAACAGTATTTCAGACACCTTAGGCACTACTACCGAAGATATGGGCGAAATGAACAACCACGTCGCTGAAGGCTCTCTCGCTATTAATGAAATGAATGAAAACCTCTCAAGCACCTCCACCATGACCTCAAATGTCATCGAATTTATGGAAACGATGGCCATCGACAATGACACGATGCTTGGAGATGCTGTTAAAAATTTCGCCGATATTGTAACCCTGCAATCTCGTGGCGAAGACATTGCATTATTGTATAAAGACTACAAGCAAGATCAGGCGCTCTCTAACGCCAATACCTCCGAGCCCGGCTTATTTCGCTTTGGCCCGCAGTGGAGTGTTTTGGTGGACGATATGGATGATGAACACAAAAAGATATTTTCTTACTGTAATGAGATACATACAAAAATTGCCAATGGTGCGAAACAGGAAGAAACACTGCCTATTTTAAAACGCCTTGCAGCATTTACGACCGAACACTTTGCAAGGGAGGAAAGGCTAATGACGGCCCACTCTTACCCGGGCCTGGGCGAACAAATACGCGCACACACTGACCTGCTTGCCAAGGTACAAACTGTCGTTGAAGATATTGAGAACGGTGCTCATGTCAACATGATTGAAGTCATCGTATTTCTAACAGACTGGTTGAAAGGCCATATCCTGGGAGAAGACCTTAAATACGGAGAGTATTTTAAGAGCAAAGGTATTGTTGTTTAAGGGACGCTAGAACATCGTCTAGTCGATGTCGTATAGAGAGGTTTAGCAAGGTGCGGAGATATTTCGAAGGCTGTAAATGGCTGCTGATTTTATGTTTTGTTACGGCTGCCGAATTCATTGACAGGGCTAACAACCACAAGTAACCATGTCCATAATAATAGACAGCTTAATGACCACCACCCTTGTTTCCGTCGAGATGGATGATCCTCTTCAAGCCATTAAGCACATTTTTGAAAATACTAACTTTCATCACCTGCTCGTTGTCAGTGACGATAAGCTTATCGGCGTAATTTCTGACAGAGATTTACTCAAAGCCATCAGTCCTTATGTTGACACTTCTTCAGAAACCAGCAGAGATTCTGCGACCATGAATAAGCGGGCACATCAAATCATGAGCAGAAACCCCACCACCCTCCACCCTGGTGCTACTATTCAGGACGCCATCAAACTGTTTAATATGCACACCATTTCATGCATTCCTGTTATCGATAAGTCTCAAAAGCCCGTTGGTATTATTAGCTGGCGCGATATTTTAAGTGCCGCCGAAGAAAAATAAATATCACAAATGAAAAAGGACGGGGAGTTCCCGTCCTTTTTTAGCAATAAACTAACAGTGATCAATTCTTACAGATCTCAGCTTATGCCTTTATCTATGCTTTCTTATCAAAGTAACGAATCGAAGGATCAGCCGTTACCCACTCCGCCAACTGGCCAATAACGCCGGTCTCGGTGCGCCAGGCAAAATACTTCTCGTAGGCTTCCCGGCTGTCCCACACTTCAATGGCGACAATAGAGCAGGGGTCGTCCTGGTTTTGATGAGCATAGACTTCAACACAGCCTTCAAAGGTTCGCGTACTTGGCAGCAATTCGCCAAGGCCAGCGATGGCGGCATCAACACATTCGGGTTTTACATTTAATTCCAGCAAGACGGTACATGTCATGATCAAAATTCCTGTATCTAATTTTTATGAGGCCGAAAATGATAGGCCATGGCTCCGCAAATTGCCAACGCCCCCACTCTAGCTCCCCTAGTTATTAAGCGATTTCAGCCACGCCCCAATAGTTATAGGCAAACAATTTTGGTGTTGAGGGCAGATAGCGGCTTTCCAGGTCGACTATTTTAAAGCCGGTCTGGGTGATGAGCTCGGGTATCGGCCGGTTCAAATTACAGCCGCCAGCAAACTTCTTCCACACCGGATTAATACGTTCTTGCCACTTTTCGATATTCGCGTCCGGTGCATTGCCGTGTTCGGTAAAAATCAGTTTGCCGTCGGGCTTCAGTACACGACGCATTTGCGCCAGTGCCGAATGCCAATCGGGAATGGTGCACAGGGTGTAGGTCAGCAAGATACTATCGACACTGTTATCGTCGAGGGGGATCTCCTCACCGGGCAGGTCGATCAGTTTTACCTCCAGGCCGGACTTGTCGATATTGGGCTGGGCTTTCTCGCGCATCGCCTCGGAGGGCTCCAGGCCCCAAATAAACTCCACCTTGTTGCGGTCGTAGTAGGGCAGGTTGAGGGCCGAGCCCATACCGACTTCCAACACCCGTCCGCTAGCCAGGGGCACCACTTTTTTGCGCTGGTAATTGATGGGTTTGGTACCGCAGGCACAATTAATAAAGGGGGCAAGAAAATATTTATCGTACAGTCCCATAAGGGTCTCCGTATATTCGTAAAATCTTATATTGACTCATCCTACAACAAGCAAGCCCTGCCTAGCAAAATATTCCTGCGACCCGTCTTCCCCCCATTTCGCCCATTAGCCAGTACTTGTTAGGGAAGCGGCACCACGGAATAAGCCTTCGAGCCCCTACGGCATCGTCCGCAGGTCTGCTATTCTGTGCTTCTTTTTAGTACACATCATCAACAACGACTCAGACAGCAACCAATAGACAACAAAGGTTAGAGACATGCCGACTTATCGCTCACACACCACCACCAAAGGCCGCAATATGGCGGGCGCTCGTTCACTGTGGCGCGCCACCGGCATGAAAGATGACGACTTCGACAAGCCCATTATCGCCGTCGCCAACTCCTTTACCCAGTTTGTCCCCGGCCATGTGCACCTCAAAGACATGGGCCAGCTGGTGATTGGTGAAATCGAAAAAGCCGGCGGTGTCGGTAAAGAATTCAACACCATCGCTGTGGATGACGGCATCGCCATGGGCCACGACGGCATGCTCTACTCCCTGCCCTCGCGCGACATCATCGCCGACTCGGTGGAGTACATGGTTAACGCCCACTGCGCCGACGCCCTGGTGTGTATCTCGAACTGCGACAAAATCACCCCCGGCATGTTGATGGCCGCCCTACGCCTCAACATCCCCACCGTCTTTGTCTCCGGCGGGCCGATGGAAGCCGGTAAAACCAAGCTCGCCGACGCCAAGCTCGACCTGGTCGATGCAATGATTATTGCCGTCGACGAAACCGCCTCCGACGCCAAGGTCGAAGAGTACGAGCGCTCGGCCTGCCCCACCTGCGGTTCCTGCTCGGGTATGTTTACCGCCAATTCAATGAACTGTTTGACCGAGGCGCTGGGCCTGTCCCTGCCCGGCAATGGTTCCATGCTCGCCACCCACGCCGACCGCGAGCAACTGTTCTTGCGCGCCGGACAAATGATTGTCGGCATCGCCAAGCAGCACTACGAAGAGGACGACTACAGCGTACTGCCGCGCTCGGTGGCCTGCTTTGAAGCCTTTGAAAATGCCATGAGCCTCGACATTGCCATGGGCGGCTCAACTAACACTATTTTGCACTTACTGGGTGCAGCACAGGAGGCCGAGCTCGACTTCACCATGGCCGATATTGACCGGCTCTCGCACAAGGTACCCCAGCTCAGCAAGGTCGCCCCCAGCACGCCCCTCTACCATATGGAAGACGTGCATCGCGCCGGTGGCGTCTTCGGCCTACTCGGTGAGCTCGACCGCGCCGGACTGCTGCACGCCGACATCCCCACTATTCATAGCCCGAGTATGAGCGCGGCACTGGATGAGTGGGATATCAAACGCAATCCTGACCCTGAAGTGCTGAAGTTTTTCCAGGCCGGCCCGGCGGGCATCCCCACGCAAACCGCCTTTAGCCAGGACACCCGCTGGCCCAGTGTCGATGACGACCGCGCCAACGGCTGTATTCGGAGCCTCGACAACGCCTACAGTACAGACGGCGGCCTGGCCGTGCTCTACGGCAACATCGCCCTCGACGGCTGCGTGGTGAAAACCGCCGGCGTCGATGAGTCGGCACTGGTGTTTGAAGGCCCCGCCCACGTTTGCGAAAGTCAGGACACGGCGGTCGCCGACATTCTCGCCGACAAGGTAAAGTCCGGTGATGTGGTGGTGATTCGCTACGAGGGCCCCAAGGGCGGCCCCGGTATGCAGGAAATGCTCTACCCCACCAGCTACCTAAAATCCCGCGGTCTCGGCAAAGCCTGTGCGCTGGTCACCGACGGGCGCTTCTCCGGTGGCACCTCCGGCCTGTCCATCGGCCACTGCTCACCCGAAGCTGCCGCGGGCGGCACCATCGGCCTGGTACAAAATGGCGATTTAATACAAATCGACATTCCCCAGCGCACCATCAACGTCAAACTCAGCGACGAGGAACTCGCCCACCGCCGCGCCGCGCAAGACACTGCAGGCTGGCAACCCGTAGAGGACCGCCCTCGCAAGGTGACGGCGGCACTGAAGGCCTACGCCCTGCTCGCCACTAGCGCCGACAAGGGTGCAGTGCGGGATTTATCCAAGCTGTAATTGATTAAATAACAGGGAAAGAAAGCATGAGTCTCGGCAAAAGTAGGCTGGAAGAAGACACGCAAATTGACATGACACCGATGCTCGACGTGGTGTTTATTCTGTTGATCTTCTTCGTCGTCACCGCTGCTTTTGTCGACGAGACCGCCATCGACCTGCAACACCAGCCCCCCAGCACCAAAGCGGCCAGTGAAAAAAGCGACGATATACTTTTTCAGGTCGGCGCAAACAACGACATAAGCCTCGACGGCCGCCGGGTCGATGTCCGCTCGGTGCGCGCCAACGTGGAGAGACTGCGTGCCAGTAACCGTGAAGCCAAGGTGATTATTAGTACGGATTCTCGTGCGCAAACCGAGACCTATATTCGCATTGCTGATCAGGCGCGGGCGGCGGGGGTTGAGGATGTGGTTTTGACGACGCGTTAGGCGATCTCGATAGCCTAACGCTCTACCTGATTACCAACGAGCCTGTCTTGGTTATTGGCAATCTTTGCCAAACTATGCCAATCTGTCCGACAAGCAATTTGCGGAATTGAACCATGGCAACGATGAACATTTCATTACCCGACCCCATGCGCGACTGGGTAGAAGCGCAAATCAAAACGGGGCACTACGCCAACAATAGCGATTACCTGCGCGACCTCATTCGCAAAGACCAACGCAACAGTGAAAAGATAAAGGCCATGCAAGATGCCATAACACTGGGTTTCGCCAGCGGCGAAACGAAGAAACTCGATATGCAGGCCATTAAACAAAGCGCCAAAAAACAAGCTGGGCTTAGCGCCTAAGAAAACACCTGGCAAATATGAACCAGGCCACCTTACGCCCCTTAGCCGAACAAGACCTGAATAATATTTGGCTTTATTCTTTCCAGAACTGGGGTGAAGTACAAGCCGATCGCTACTTTGATCAACTCAGCAAGGCTATTGAGCTACTTGGAAAAACGCCGCTAATGTGCAGGGAACGGCAGGAATTTGCGCCGCCTGTTCGCATTCATCATCACGCCAGTCATTTGATTATTTATGTTGCAGCTGAAGGTGGTATAGACGTTGTTAGAGTGCTCCATGAAAGTATGGATATAGAACCATTAGTAGAATAACGTTTCCCGATTAATGCTAGCTTTTTAGAACATCAGGCCATCTCGCTTATACAGGCCCTTCGATTTATTTAAAATAACATGAACATACTTAATAGTTTTTTAAAAAACAGAGAAAAACTTCAGAAAAAGAAAATAGCACCGCAGGACAAATTTTTATGGATTTTATTGCCCGGGATTATTTATGCTGCCTATACTTCAGATTTTGTTATAGATACCAAGTCTGCAAGAAACTTGGCTTATATAGCCTTATTCATCACCCTATATATCACTATTAAGTTATTTATTGGCAAAGAAAGAATTGTTCCATTAGAAACCAATGGAAAGAAAGCCTCGAAATTAAAACAGACCTATACATCCCTTTTACTAGTTATTTTACTTTTCTGCTCAATTTTTACAAACATCGCCATTTCGGCACCTCGATTATTCACGGACATACTTGGAACGGATGCCAAAGAAATCACCCTTTTTAAAAAAGCTCGTGGCGGAGGTAGATCTTTAGGCTGCAAATATCGATTAAAACCAACAACAACAGCCGCCTTTTTCACTACCTTCATAGTGCATCATTGCATAACAAAGAATCAGCATGAGAAGCTTGCAGACCAAGAATTCAAGGCGAGCATGACCCGAAGGAAATCTGTTTTTGGATACATCATCACAGATATTCAGCTGCCTGATAAGCCCTAAAATTTATCGACTAAAGACAGACTGCCGAGATGGCGATCACTCTTAATAATGGGCATCCCGCAAACGCTCACAAGTCCGTCATGCCTCTAAACACCACACTTCACAAACTCTGCCCCCGCTTCACGTAGGCCCTTAACTCGCTCACCCTCGGCGCGGGCATAGCTCAACCACTGTCTGGCGTTTGTTGCTGTCTTTTTGTACTTGGCCGCCCGCTCAAAGGCGTCTACCGCCTGGTCATAGCAATGTAAATTCAGCTGAGCATTGCCTAACACCAGCTGCACCGCACCGGGGCGTTTTAGCTTGCCCTTACTCAGGGCATTTTCTGCCGCCGCTACCGCTTTTGCATCATCACCAATATCGAGATAAACACCGGCCAGTTGAGCGTAGATTTTGCCCTGCCTCGAAAGCGCCGCTGCTTTCTCTAGCGCCGGGCGAGCCTTCTCTCCTTCACCGGCCTGTTGCCAGGCCTGACCGAGTAATTCCAGATGTTTAGCGTTCGCTTTAAGCTGCTTTTTAGTGATGGCCGTTTCGAGGGTCACGGCCGCACGGTAAGGGGTCTTCGCACCGAGGTAGAGGTAGGCGAGGGACAGCAGTTCGCGCTCTTTGTCTAAAGCACCGGCCAGATAAACCACTTCTGTAGCCACCAGACGTTCGATATTTTTATTCAGCTGGCCGTACAAACCCCCAAGCTGATGCCAATAGCGATAGCGCGGGTAGTGCTTAATGAGTTGCTTCAAGACCGGTAGGGCCTGGCGGTATTCCTCCTGCTCAAAGTAGAGCAAACTTTGCAGTGACCACCAGGCCTCCGGTGGGCGTTTGTCTCTGTGCTGATAATCCCCTAGCGCCTGCTCAATATAAACTAGCGCGGCTTTTTTATTATCCAGTTGATAATAGGCCTGGGCCAGCAGGGCCCGGGTTTGCGACTCCGCGGTTTGCCTGTCGGCCTTGTGCACTCCGGTAGTTTGCGGGTCGACAACCTGGGAGGCTTTTAGCTGACGCTCAAGAAATTGGGCCGCGCTGGCGTAATCTTCAAGCTGGAAGTACAACTGGGCCACGGTGCTGTAAGTACTCACTTTCATTCTGCTTTCGGCAGCGGGTTCGTCGAGCAGCCTTAAATAGGCCTCTACGGCACGGCGATAGTGTTGCTGGGAGTACTGCACAAAGCCCTGATAATTCCACACCTGGGATTTCTCAAAGCTGCTGCTGCAGTATTTTTCGCCCGCTAGAGTGAGTACTTGCTCCGCCTGTGACCACTGCTCGATATTGATCGCCCTTTGTGCGGCCTCGAGTTTTTTAGCGCAGCGTTGGCCAACTGCCTGGCGCCGCCGCGTGGGGGCATTGGTGTATTTGCCTTGCTTGGCGTCCTTCTCGTCATGGGCAGCCTGCGCAGGCTGCACCGGGCTGACTAAAAATAGCGAAAGCAGTAACAGAGCCGTGAAGCGGGTAAGTCGGGCGGGCACCCCTAAGCTACTCAAGGCGGAAACTAAATTTATACATCACCCCCGGCACTTCGACCCCACGGCCATCGACGACCCGGGGTTTGTACTTCAGCTTGATCGCGGCCTTCAAGGCGGCATTTCCAAAGCCATAATTGGCCGGCGACTCCTCGACCAGTTTGACGCCACGCACGCCACCGGATGTGGTGATAATGACCTCGACCACGGCATAACCCTGTCGGCCCCGCGACAGGGCCCGACGCGGGTACAGGGGCTGGGGCACGTAGACTGGGATAAAATCGGTATCGCGGGCAAAGCCACTCCCCAGTCCGGCCTGCAAACCCGCCATGGGTCGCGGTGCCGCCTGTAGGCTAATGCGCGGCGCAGGCATATCCACCTGTAAACTTTGTTTCGGCATGCTCGGCTGCAACAGCGTGACGTCGGGGGGGCGCTTAAGCTTTGGCGGTTTCACGAACTCACTCAGGCTGCGCTCGGGCTGCCAGATATCGGCAATTTTATAACTGCCCTTGCTGTCCGGTGTCGAGCCTCGGTTGACCACCAGCAGCACCATTAATATCAGCAACACACTGGTGACCAGCAGGGCGCCGAGCAGTGCGCCGGCAAAGCGAGCAGCAATACTGCCGCCGGATTCGTCCCTGCCTTGCAGAAATCTAGTCATGGCATCTAATCATGGCGCGTCGACACGGAGATATTGTGAATCCCTAACTGCCCCGCCACATCCGACACCAGTGCCAGGCGGCCGATGCTGGCGCGGTTGTCGACCTGTATCACCAGGCTGCCCCGAGGGTTTTCCGCGAGTAAGCGTGCGAGGGCGAATTTAACCCGATTGTCGGCCAGGGGTGATTTGTCCATCCAGATCACATCGTGCTGATCGATCGCCACCAGCATCGCCGGCTTTGTCGCCACGGCACTCAGGGCCTCGCTGCGCTCAACCTCCGGCCCCGGCAGCTTCACAAAGGAGGCGGTGACGATGAAGAAAATCAGCAGGATAAATACCACGTCGAGCATGGGTGTTAAATCGATGGCCTGCAGCGACTCATCACTCGACCCGGTACGGGTCGCGGCACTGATAATGCGCCGGCTCACGGTTTGCCACCCTGGGCCGTCGGGTCGCTGCCCAGGCTCTCATTCATTAATAAACTGTTGGCCAATTGCGCCTTCGCACCCCGCCCCAAACGGTCAATAGCGGTGAGGCCAATCAGACCGGAGAGCGCCGCCACCATGCCCGCCATGGTCGGAATCGTCGCCCGGGAAACACCGCTCGACATCGCTCGTGCACCACCACCATCGGCTAGACCCATGGCTTCAAACACACCAATCATGCCGGTCACCGTGCCGAGCAAGCCGAAAAGAGGGGCGATGGCCACCAGGGTTTTGATCATCGGCACAAAGCGGTCGATGCGCTCGTCCACCTCGGCCAGCAGCGCCGCCCGCACCTGCCGCGCACGTCGCGAATGGCGGTCAACACGCTGCTGCCAAACGTCGATGCACTGGGCCATATCGCCACGCAGGGTGCCGCGATAGTAAATAAGACGCTCCACCAATAACAGCCACAGCAGCAAAATTAACACCACGATAAACAACAGCACGGGGCCACCCATATCGGCCAGCTGCTGCAGGTCGTTGAGCATGTCGAGTACGCTATTCATCGGCCGGTGGGCTCAGTCATGACTGACTCGAGCTCAAGCCTGCGCGCTTGGTTGAGGGCTGGCAGCATCGGGCAGACGAGCCTCCGCCTTCAGCGCGACAATGCCCGCACTCTGCTCTTCAAGTACATGCAGTATGCCCCGCGCGTAGCCGTTCACCCAGGTGTGCAGCAACAGGGTCGGTATCGCCACCAGCAGGCCCAGCACCGTGGTCACCAGGGCCTGGGAAATACCGCCGGCCATCAATTTGGGATCGCCAGCACCGAAAATAGTAATTTGCTGAAACACCACGATCATGCCAGTGACCGTGCCGAGCAGGCCCAGCAAGGGGGCGATCATGGCGATAATTTTCAGTAGATTTAGCGCCTTCTCGATGCTCGGTCGCTCTTTGAGTATCGCCTCGTGCAGTTTCAGCTCCATCGATTCCGGGTCGAGCCCGGCGTAGGTATCGGCCACGCTGAGTACGCGGCCCAGAGGGTTGTCGAGCACGTATTCCGCGCCCTGCTTAAGTTGTCGCCGTACCCCGGCAAATACAGCGCGCAAGACAACGGCTCGCCACAGGGCCAGCACCAGCGCCACCGCACCGAGACCGGTAATCACATAACCCACCAGGCCACCCTGGTGCCATTTTTCAACAGGCCCCGGCCGGTCTGCCAGGGCGCGCAATAAGCCACCCCCCACCGGGCCGCTGGGATCAACGGACACGGGGGTAAAACCCTCCGTTGCGGATTGCAGGGCAAGCGCACCTTTGCTGAGGCCACGGGGCTGGCGCGCCAGTTCAGCCAGCACTCCGCTGTCCGGGTTATAGCTTAAATAGTGGCCATTAGAGAGCAGGTTAAACACGCCAACACGCAGTACCTGCTGCTCGCTTTGTGCCCCATCAGCGCTGAGCACAGTGGTGTTAAAACGACTCACCCGCCCCGCCTCGACCATCTCGCGGCTCATTTCATAGGCCAGGTTTTCAATCTCCCCAAGGGAGGGCAAACGACTGTTGCTGCTCATTTTATCGATCAGCTCATTGAGCTGTGCCGTACGACCGGGGTACTGGGCGCTGACCAGTGATTTCTCCAGCCGCGTGACCGTATCGCCGGCGGCAGCGGTGATGTGTCCAAATAACTCTTTTAAGCTGCCGAGGCGGTTTTCCATTTGCTCCTGCAGGGCTTCAAGCTCACGCTCGTTATCGGCGAAGGTGCTTTCTAGCCGGGTGCTGCGGGCCTCTTCCTCGGACTTTTTCTGCTCTGCCTGCACTAATAGTTGAGCCCGATGCTGCTTGTCGTTTTTGAAGGCCAGTTCGCGCTGATGGTGTTCTTTTGACTCCCGCACCTTAGCCGTCTTAATGAGCTGTAATAGCGCGTCAAGGGACTCAACGTCGCTGTTAACTGCCCCCACAGGGCTCGCGCTATCTTCGGCTGCCGCCGCTAAAACACTGAGGCTCGTGATCAGCAGCACGGCGTTTAAGACTGTGCGACCAAGCTTGCTCAAGCCGCTCACGAAGCCTGCTCCACTGGCCGCTGACGGCTCGTGGCGCTGGCACTTGACCCACTATTCGGGGGGGCGGCTGGCGGCGCGGTTTGCGGTACGGGAAGGGGTAACTTAATCATATCCAGCGGCGCCTGCTTTTTGGCCATGCGAATGGCACCGGCCACGGCGCGTCGATAGTCCCCGGCTGCCACAGCCTGCCACTGGCCCTCGGTTTTATTCCACACCTCGGTCAAACTTTGATCGGCGCTTTGGAACAACAGGGCAATGCGCCCGACACGTAAAAAGCTGCCCTGACGCTGCTGCCCGTCGATGCTCAGCACGCCATCGAATTGCTCAATGGTGGTGCTGTACTCGCTTTCAATGGCGTAGAGTTCGAGCACCTGACGGGACTTTTCAGCGGCACTGAAGCGCGCCGAATCCATATTCTCGCGCACCTGGGCGACACTCGTCTGACGATCTTGCCTTTTAAAGGGCAGGTCGAGGCGGATAAATTGCTCGAGGGCATCGAGCATATTCAGGGACAGGGGAATAATCTGGCGTTCGATCAGGGCGGCGTTTTCAACCGACTCGACGATCTCTGCCATGGTCTGGCGCTGGTCGTCAATTTGCCGAGTGAGCTGGGCGTTATACACCTGCAGGCCCTCGACTTGCTTATTCACCAGCTGGAACTGGCGCAGCAGCTTATCGCTCTGCTCGACCGTGCTATCAATGCGCCGTTGGGATGCCTGGGCGGCAGCAGTTTTATCAGCACCGGCCTCGATAACAGCTTCGAGTTCAACCCCGTAAACGACCTTGGTTTGTAAGCCGGCGACGAGTAGCAAAGCCAGCACAATAAGTAAGTCCCTAGCTTTTTTACGCTGTTGTTCCACGCTGTTTTTCATACTGACTGCTCATCCTGCGGTGACAATTATTGATTATTTTCTATCCAGGCGCACAAAACTACAGGCGGGTGTTTGCCCCTCGCCAGCCAACTCTTCAACGGGGGTTTCCAGCCACTCGCGCAAATCCAGCGCGGGGAAAAAGGCATCGCCTTCGACCTCAGTGTGTACGCGGGTCAGGTAGAGTCTATCGGCTTGCGGCAGGGCCTCACGATAAATCGTCGCACCGCCGATAATCATCAGCTCTTCAAGCGCGGACGCGTCGGCTATTTTATTGGCAATTGCCAGGGCCTCGCTTAAATCACTTGCCCTTGTCACGCCCTCGGCCTGCCAGGTGGTATCGCGGGTCATCACAATATTCGTGCGCCCCGGCAACGGCTTGCCAATGGACTCGTATGTGAGGCGGCCCATAATAATGGGTTTACCCAGAGTGACCTTTTTAAAGTATTTGAGGTCGGCGGATATACGCCAGGGCAGCTGGTTGTTGTTGCCGATAACACCGTTATCCGCCACCGCTACAATTAGGGAAGTGATTGCCACTGTTGTCCAGCCTCTCGTCAATAATCATGGCACTTGTGCAAGCGCTACAGCCGTTATTATCTACCACTCGGGTTTTTGCGGAAACACTCAGCGAAGAAATAATTTAATCGCAAAAAGCAGAGGGGCAAAACCCCGCTTAAAGCCGAGGTTTAAACGACACCCACACCCCGAGAAGGCACAGCAGAGCGATAGCCAGCGTAGTAATAACCAGCAAAATATCGCGCAGGGTTTTACTGATGGGATCAAAGAAGTGCCACTTGTGCAGGTAGGAAAAGGACCAGCCTTCCCGCTGAGTGGCAGGGCTCGAACGGCCTGCCAGGGCTCCCGTTGCGGTTTCGACAAACAGTGTCAGCTTCGGCTCGACCCCTGCTTCCAGGTCTCCACCTAAACGAACAGCATGCACTGGTAGTCGCTTATTAATAAAACCGTAGTCGCTACTAAAACGGGTAATTTTTTCTACCTGTCCTTCAGCAGAGCCCTCCGCCGGTGAGCCGGCATAATAGCTAGCCAGGCTCAGCACATGCCGGTGTTCGCAGCCCCCACAGAGCTGTGACGACAGCGCATTGATATAAACCAGCTTACCAATGGGAGACAGAGGCTTGCTGGAATGATGCTCTGCCACCGCCGGCTCGCCAGTCTTTTCGGCCTTCGGTGCCGCCAGGGCGAGGCGTAAATAGGGCTGACCATCGACCGCGACCACGTTGGCCCGACTAAAATATTGCCCACCACTGGCTTGCGCCACCGCCGACCAGTCCAGCCTTAGGTCTTGTGTATTAAAGGATGGCTGCGGCACTGGCATAGCAGCTGGGGCAATTATCGGTTTGTTCAGCAGGTGGTAGAGGCCGGAAAAGCAGAAGCTCAGCATCAACACGCCAAAGCCAATACCCAGGCGACGGTGCCAGACACTACTGCGGCTCTGTGGCTGTTCGTCACCACCCTTCTCATCGCTATTTGTTGCGCGCCCCCGCCAGGCCATGACCAAACCCGCCAGGCTTAAGCCCATACCGGCCAGCAACATCGCGCTCATGGCGATGGTTCGCAGCCAGGGGTTTGCAATAAATACCCAGGAGTGCAGTTGGCGAAACACCCAGCCCACCAGGGCCTTGCGGTCGTCAACCAGGGTCGCTAACCGCCCCGTACTGACTTCAACATAAGCGCGCATATTGTCGGGCCGATCAAAGGTCACTTTATAAACCGGCAAATAGCGATTAACGAAAAGATAGTCTTCATTGAAAGCGCTAATCCGCTCAACGGCAACAATCTTACTGGCGTCATCGCCCAGATAATGGCGCGCTAGTTTTTGCGCGTAAGCCTCATCGCTCAACTCGGCGCGCCGACCGCTGCGGGCATTGATGTACGTGGTGTTAGCGCCGTGCTCAACGCGATAGACACTCTCGCCATTAATATTAAGGACCTGCGCCTGCTCAAAGCCAGTAATGCCGTTAGCCGACAAAGCCGCAGCCATTGGGGTCAGGCTGGCAATCGCCGCCGTCGATACCGGCGGCTGCATCGCCGCCGGCCGCGGATTAAGGCGCGACATAATGGGGTGGCTCAAGCCACTCACCGCCCAGGCAATAATCGCAACAAATACGGCCAACCCGATACGACGGTGCCAGCGATATAAAACAGTTCGAGACATAATTATCCTGTTAAGGCCTTAAACCCATGGTCATTAGCGCGGGGCGAACGCTGATTAAAAGGTGTATTTAGCACCGACAAAGGCTGTGCGTGGGCGGCCGGGTGTATAGCTTGGCCCCCACTTGCCAGTGGTTTCAGCGTAGAGCTCATCGCTAAGATTTAAGACACGGAGAGAGACTTCAATATCGGAACTCAACCAATAATTGGCCCTGATATTTACTAGGTCGTGGCCCTCATAGGTATCGCGATCGGTAGCGCGGCCATCGTCAGCATTCTTCTCATCGATCCAGTGCTCGCCCTGATGTATCCATTCCAGCTCCAGGCGTCCACCGTTTAGCCACATTGGCCCGTAGCGCAGGCGCACATTGGCAAAGTTTTCCGGGGCATTGGGCATGTCATTACCCGAGTAGTCACCGCTGCGATCCTCCCAGTCTTTATATTTATGCTCAGACTGGGTGTAGGCGATATACAGATCGAGTGTCTCGGTGAGAATAATATCGAAGCCCAGTTCAATACCGTAGTGCTCGGTTTCCCCGGCATTAGTATTGCGCCGTACACCCGTATTGCTGTCGAGCACACTGAGAATATCGTCCTCTTTCAGCATGTAGTAAATGCTGCTGTCGAAGGCGATGTGCTCGGTCAAATTTCCGCGCAGGCCAATATCAAAACTGTCGACCTTGACCGGATCGAGATCGGTGGAATCGGCGGTGCTGCCCGAGCGAAATAACTGGCCACTGGAGGGCACACGGAAGGCGTGACGATAGGAGGCGTAGCCGTTGATGTCCTCGCTGAACTGGTAGGTCAGTCCCAGCTTGGGGCTGAGGTGATTGAAATCCACCGACTGATCTTCCGGGCGCAAATGCAGGGGATCGACGGGGGCCGCGCCCATATTGTCCGTGTAATCGTACTCGGAATAATCATAGCGCAGCCCTGCGTTTAAACGCAGGGCAGCTGTCAGCTGGCTTTCGTAGTGGACGAAGGGCGAGAGAGAAAGTACCTCGACATCGTAGTCGTAGAGCAAACCCGCCGGCGTATAGGCCAGCCAGTAGTCGCCGGGGTCGGTATCCGAACGCTCTATATAGGTTTGCTTTTGATAGCCTTCGCTGTAGTCGATATCCAGCCCGGTCACCACAAAGCTGTCGGCACTGAGGCTGTAATCCCACTTAATTAAGGTGCCGATCGAATCGTGGCCGCTTTCATTAATATGGGCGTCCTGTGAATCCAGCGACGCGGGGCAACTGGGGCACCAGGGTGGCGGCGGTGTTACACGGCCCGTATTCAGTGTCCAGGTGGCGACATATTCCAGTTCATTGCTGCGCAAAAAAGGCGTAATACTTAAGGTGCTGCGATCAAAATCCCGCTCAAAGGCCGATGAAACACGAAAGGCCCGCACGTCCCGATAACCAATTAAATTACCAAATTGCTCGGGGTCATCTTTGTAATCCTCATAGCTCAAGCCGCTACCGCCGGTGTCGTAATCGAGAATAGTGCCGGTAAAAACCGTATTGACCCGCCAGTTAGCACTGACATCCGTATTCCACGAACCGGTAAACGAACTGCGCTCACTGTTGGTCTGCTCGCGCCAGCCATCGTTATCGACCAAATCTAACTTGCCCGTAAAGCCGTGATTGGCCGTCACCTTGGCGCCCTTTAACTGCACGCGGCCATAGCCGTCTTCACCGCCCGTGACATCGACACTGAGCGTATCGGCTTTCGGTGGACGCCCGCTGAGCACATTCACCACGGCACCAATGGCATCGCTGCCATAGAGGGCAGAACCCGGCCCCTTAATAATTTCGACGCCATTGGCGGCGCTGGTATTCACCTCATACAGGGCATTGTGATTGAAAAAGCCCGCCGCTCGGGTGGGCACACCGTTTTCTAAATACAAATACACCGGGCTGGTCGATACGGGCTGGCGAATGGCCGCCATCACCCCTTCGCCACTGGAACCAATTTGCACAATATTCACGCCGGGGATGCGATTCATCAGCTCGGCCGCATGGAGAGGGTTGACCTCCTCAATTTCCCGCTCGCTGATCACCCCTATGCTCGCGGCAGTATCGGCCAGGGTATTGGCACTGCCGCTGGCGGTGACGACGATGGTTTCCAGCAGGGGAGCGTCAACACGGGGCAAGTCGGCAAGCAACTCGGCAGTCGCTGAGGGCGACAATGCGCCACTCAATAGAATGACGGCCAAGGGGGCCTTCAGCACACACATACTAGCGGCGCCACGAACGGTATTTATTGTGAACACAAGTAAAATCCCTGAAATTATTTCAGCAGAGATTCTAATTGCCAGAGCAGCTCTTGATATGTGGCGAATTGTCGCACGCGCCTGTGGTTTATTGTCGCAGCTCCAATGCAGAGGTGGGCCTGGTCATCACCAGAAGCCAAATTTTAAGTACTGCTGTCGCACAACACAGGGGCTTATCTATTTCTGAGTCCTGCGGTTTAAGGCTTGTTAAAACCCGGCAGTCCATCGGCTAAAACTGCGTTTTAAATAACCAGCGTGAAGCTTACCCGCTGTCCCTTAACTGCAATGCAGCGCCATAGCCTTCTCGATAAGTCGGGTATAAAAAACGGTAGCCAGCGGCCCGTATGCGGGCATTACTGCAGCGTTTATTTTGACCCGGGGGCGAGGGGTTTGCGCCCTCCTCCAGTGGCATGGCCACCTTCAGTGCCGTCGCCAGCCAACGGGCCACCTCGGCACGGGGTGCTGGGTCGTGATCGACGCCAATATAAAGAGGCTGTGGCTCGTGAGAGGTCAGAATATGGCGCAGCAATCCGGCGCAATCATCGCTGTGAATGCGGTTGGTATAACGCGGCACGAACTCGCAAGTGGCCACCTCCCCGCGCCTGACCTGATTCATAAAGTGCTCGCGCCCGGGGCCATAAATACCGGCAAAACGCACAATGCTGTAGGCAAAACCGCTATTGGCTAGCAGGCGCTCTGCCTCGAGTAAAATGCGCCCGGAAAAACTCGTGGGGTTTGTGGCGGAATTTTCATCGATCCACTCACCCTCCGCCTGATGATAAACCGCCGTGCTCGAGGTGAAGATAATCCGTCTCACCGACTGCTTTTGAACTTTCAATTGCTGCAATACATTGCGCAAACCATCAACATAAGTGCTGCGATAAGTTTCTTCTTCACGACGCCCCGCCGCCGCACAGAACACCACCTCATCAAGGCCCACTGGCAAGTCGGGAATGCCCGACTCACAGCTGAAGTTGGCGGCAATACCGTGAATGGCCGACGGCAGCCGCGACACATCGCGCCGCATGCCCCAGACCTCGTGACCATCGTCGATCAGGCGCAAGGCCAGGCGCGTACCGACATCACCGCAACCGGCTATTAATATTTTCAGTCGTCTCTCCTTATTCCCAGCGTCTCAATTTTCAGAAAAATAAACCAGGCATCTTACGATGCACAAGCTGCAAATTAACGTGGATGCAACCAGGTCGGCAGCAAACTATATGGATCTGTATTGACTAAGGGATTATAGGGAATAGCCTGCCCATCTAATTGTTTTTGCAACTCCCCGTCTTTGCAGCCATCAAAAATATCGGTACAACCGCCGGCAAACTCACCATTAATAAATATCTGCGGAAAGGTATTCCAGCCTGTTTTATCCCGCAGAGCAGCACGCAATTGACCACCCCGATTATCGGCCATATATTCGACGGAATCGAGATCAACAGAGCGGTAAGGAATATCATATGCGTCAAACATTTTACGCACAGACCAACAGAACTCACACCATTCCAACGCAAACATAACGACGGGGTTTTCCTGATCATCGACCATCGCTTTTAATTGCTTTACGGCATTGGCATCGATAACGAGGGCCTCATCATCGGCGACAACAGGCGCGGTCAGATCAAAACGATAACCAGGGGTTGAACGAGAGAGTAGCTCTTCTTCATCATTCATTTCTATCGCCACGTCATCGAATAAGGGTGTCGTTAAATAACGCTCCCCGGTGTCGGGCAACATACAGAGAATATTAGACCCCTTGGGCACCGTTTCTGCCAGCTTTATAGCACCAGCCAATGTCGCGCCGGCGCTAATGCCAACAAATATACCTTCCTTTTGCGCCAGGTCTTTTGCACATTGCAAAGAAAAACTACCATCAACGGGAATATAGCCATCGATGCGTTTATCACTCGTCACTTCTTCTGCTAATTTAGGAATAAAATCTGGCGACCAGCCCTGCATTAAATGGGGACGAAAGCTGGGGTGGCTTTCACCTTCTGTCTGCGCGATACCACTACCGAGTACCGGGGAATTATCCGGCTCGCAGACCATAATTTTTGTCTGGGGGCTCTCCGCCTTCAGCACCCGAGAAACGCCACTTAAGGTGCCCCCTGTGCCAAAACCACTGACCCAGTAATCCAGATTTATATCGGAAAAGTTTTCGAGAATTTCTCGTGCCGTGGTGCGGGCGTGGGTTTCGGCATTGGCTGGGTTTTCGAATTGTTTGGGCTGCCACCAACCGTGTTTTTCAGCCAGCTCGGCTGCTTTGGCAACCATACCCGAGCCTTTCTGCGAAGCCGGTGTTAATACAACTTTTGCACCGAGGAAACGAATCATTTTTCGCCGTTCAACACTAAAGTTTTCAGCCATTGTAATCACCAGGGGGTAGCCGCGCTGCGCACAGACCATCGCCAGGCCAATGCCGGTATTACCGCTGGTGGCTTCAACAATGGTTTGCCCAGGTAGTAGCTCTCCACTCGCTTCCGCAGCTTCAACAACCCCCAGAGCCAGACGATCTTTTACCGAGCCCATAGGATTAAAAGATTCCACTTTGGCAAATATATTGACGCCTTCTGGCCCCAGTTTATTAATGCGAACCACCGGGGTATTACCGACAGTTTCAAGAATATTATTGTATCGCTTAGTCATGATCTTTCTCCATGAATCGATTATTCATTGTTTTTTAGTCACTACGCTCACCGCGCACTAATTCATTGCCCGCCGCAATAACCTCTTCAACCAGTTGTTCGGCGTGCTCCCAACAGGTACGCGCGCCGACGAAACAGGGTCTAATCGCTAGCATTCCGTTAATGACGGCGGTACTGGGAATACTGCGACCCTGCTGAACTAATTGACGATGGATTTTTTTATTCAACTCGTTCAAGTCACACTCGACGTTGTCATCGTTGATGTAACGAAAGCAACAAATAGACAGCGTCGGCTCCTGCACCACCTGCAGGTTGGGATGTGCTCGCGCCAATTCCGCCACACGGCGCGCCATGGCATTGTGGCGACAGACCCGCTCACGCATACCCTCTTTGCCAATTTCTCGAATCAGCGCCCAAACCACTGCCCCACGAGAAGGTGCAGATAATTCCACACCGAAATCGTTATAGGGAATGCCAAGGCTGTCCATTGAGTGCTGAATGTTGTCATCGGTAACGGAACCTTCGAGATAGTCCGACGCCTCTTGCGTAAAGGCGCGGTTTAACAGGCTGCGATCACGTACAAACGTCGCGCCAATACCCACCGGCGCACCCAACCATTTATGAGGATCAACGATCACCGAATCCGCCTTCGCTAAGCCTTCATAAAGCGGGCGCACCTGTGGGTCGAGAATACCGGGCAGGCCATAGGCGCCATCGACGTGAAACCAAATCGAAAACTCCTCAGCAAGCTGCGCAATCTCCTTCAGCGGATCGATAGCCCCCGCATTGGTGGTGCCGGCGTTAGCAACGATGGCAACGGGCAGCACGCCTTCATTATTTTGCTCCCCTTCGTGTAAATCTGCCTGCAGTTGCTGGCGCAAAGCCTGTGTACACATTCGCCCCTGCGGGTCAGAGGCAATAGAGACAACTGCGTTGCGACCCATACCCAATACTGCCGCAGCACGATGCACTGTGTGGTGACTGGCATCGGTGGCATAAATTCGGCAGGGTCGTTGTACGCCGTCGCGACTTGGGTCAATACCAATACGCTCAAACGCCCATTGCCGCGCTGCGCCCAATGCCACCAGATTGGCCACCGAGCCACCACTGCTGTACAACCCTTTCATTGTCGATGGCAGCTCGAACATCTCAGCCATCCATTCCAGAGACAACTCTTCGAGATAATTAAAGGCCGTTAAGCCTATCCGCTGGGGTGAGGCGACCGAACCCGCCAGGCTGGCCAAGACCCCCACCGATGTCGCTCCGGTGGTAATAAAAGACGTACAGGCCGGATTGGGAATTGGCGAGCCATTGGCAATAACCGTCGCCCCAAGTTCGCCAATGACCTGTTCAATACCCACGCCCTGTTCAGGCAAAGCTTGCGCCAATACACCGTGCCAATCGGCATAACGGGACATTGCGTCAGGATGTTCAAAGCGTAAATACTGGTCCAGGCTAACACCCAGTTCACGCAGTCGCTGGGACAGGGGGCCACATTCCGCTCGATCATCATTCATCGCAATATCCTTCAAGTTTTATTGGGGTCTATAAAACGATTAGGCCAGCAACTTAGCCCCACTGGCAAGAAATGCCATTGAGTCTGGGGCTCCGGCAATCTCTACGCCCTCGATTAAATCGGCTGCGGTAATACCTTTGGCAACCGCGCAAGCACGACACAACCAGATCTTTCCGCCGTTCTGAAGAAATGCCGCCTGTAGATCTGCAAGCGATTCCAGCCCCTCGGAGACAAGCCCCTCGACACCGCCTTTAATACACAAGGCCGCAGCTTCGGCACTGACAAACAGGACTGTTTCGCAAGTCTTCGACGAAGACATAGCAAGAATGTACGAGATAGTGGCGCGCTCAATATTGTTAGTACCATCCTGTGCATTGATGAGGTATTTTTCGTTCGTTTGAGTCGCTGTCATGATGAACTCCTTATCTGTCATAAGTTGTATTTTCGTTGGTGACTCAAGTAATCTTTTCTTTATAAGGATCACTTGAGTCGTTGAGCGCTATATTAGAGATAAGACCTCTGTCAGGCTTGCAGGCAGGCTGGCATTAATCGAGAGAAGTTCTGTAGAAACTCTGTAGATCAATGCGCACAGCCCTTAAAACGCTTTTTCTGAACATAGCGGTTGGCATCCCTCGCTAAAACCTGGCGGGCTGGCTAATGTGTAAAATATGCTGAGCATTGTTCATATCTAGCTGCGTATATAAGGCATAGACAGGATCTCTCACTATTATTCCTGCAAACAGCACCACAGAAGTCAGGGCAACAGGCTTCAATAAATTTTTTACGCTCTTAATTAAAGTAGAAGTAATCATAATCTCGATCTCCCTGAAGGATGTTGAGTCAAGCTAACATTGGTTGTGATTTTATGGTTCGAGAGCATCCGTCCATCAATCTCATTTAAGCCCTCAGCCAATGAAAACCATTTTAGGCCTGTTGTCGCATACAGGCTTGTAGCTCAGCGAGTCTTTATCGAGAGAATTTCTGTAATAAACCTGTAGATCCGCTACTATTCCGTAAAAAATGTGCTTTATTAAATCTATGCGCTATCAATTCAACGAATTCATCCTCGATACCGATCGTTTTGAGCTCTTTAAAAATGGCGAGCACCTGAATGCCGAGCCGCAAGTTATTGAGCTGCTCGCATTGCTTGTCGATAACGGGCATCGCCTGGTCAGTAAAGAAGAAATCAATACCAGGGTATGGGGTGGGCGAATTGTTTCTGAGGCGGCGCTAAGTAGTCGCATTAAAACCGCTCGACAATTATTGGGTGACAGCGGACGGTCTCAGCACATGATTCGCACCGTCCACAAAAAGGGTTTCCGCTTTGTTAGTACCGTCATTATCCTTGCTGAAGAGACACCTTCCAGGCCCAGTGACTTACTGCCCAAAAATACAGCCAACGAATCCACAGTAGACCAGCACCCCAATCAAATAAAAGCGGTCGTAGGGACGCCCTTAAATAAACACCCTCACAAAAAACCGGCGGTAGCTGTCCTCCCCTTTAGTAATTTATCCAGCGAAGCCGAGCAGGAATATTTTTCTGACGGTATAACCACTGACATTATTACCCTCTTATCGAAGCATCACTGGCTGAGTGTGACGGCGCGCAATACTAGCTTTGGTTACAAGGGGCGGTCCGTGAATATTCAGGAACTCGGCAAACAACTCGCCATTGATTATGTGGTGGAAGGCAGTGTGCAACGGCTCGGCAATCGCGTTCGTGTTTCGGCACAATTAATCGACGCGGAGACCGGACTGCATAAATGGGCGGAACGCTACGACCGTGAAATTGCCGATATTTTTACTTTGCAGGATGAAATAACGGAAACCATCGTCGCACGGCTGGAGCCTGAAATTGGCTTTTCTGAAAGGAATAAAATCGTCCACGCGCGACCGACTAATTTAGAGTCCTGGGATTGTTTCCATCTCGGTGTTTACCACTTTTTTAAATTTACCGGCCCCGATAACCTGGAAGCACAGCGTCTATTAAAACAAAGCTACACACTGGACGATCGCTGCGGTGATGCCCATGCATGGTGGGCCTACGCTACCATTCTCGGCATGGTTTACTGGCAAACACCGGCTTCCCAACAATTGCTCGACGAGGCCCTCGCCGCCTGTAATACGGCACTGGCCATCGATAGCCAAAATGCCAGTTTTTATTCCTTACGCGGCCGCGTGTTACTGGCCCGACGCGAGTATGATCGGGCGATTAGCGATAACGAAACCGCCATCGCACTCAACCCAACATTTGCCGCTGCACATTGCGGCATGGGTGACTCACTCGCCTATGAAGCACGCTATGACGAGTCGATTCATTGCTTTGAAAAAGCCATCGCCCTCAGCCCCAATGACCCCCAGCGCTGGGCCTTTCTCACTTACGGCGCCATGGCGCTACTCTTTAAAGGTGACTTTGAAAATGCTTTGCTGTGGGCCAACAGAGCCAGCGGCATACCCAACTGTCAGTATTGGACCAGCGCCCACAAGGTTGTCGCCCTCGCCCACTTAAATCGACCCGATGAGGCTGAACAGGCGGTAGTAAGATTACTGCAGGAGCTACCCACGTTTAGCTGTGCCTTTGCCCGTGAAAAACTGTTCTATTTAAGGAAGCAGGAACAGATTGAGCTCTATATTGAGGGTTTGCTCAAAGCTGGAGTCCCCAGTGGCTAGGTCACTGCTAAGCCGCGGGCAGCCCTCAGTCTGTGCCTCTTAACTATATAAGCCCTTCCCACTCCTGCGTGAAAGCCGGTGTCTGTTTGACCCCCCACCAATGAAAGCCTTACCATCGGGCCCACACTTTCACTTACTCCTCGAGATGTTTCCTATGCAGTCCCTATTTGAGCCCTTAACGTTTCTACGCGGCCCCGCCATTAAAAACCGCTTCGCCCTGGCACCCCTCACTAACTTGCAGAGCAATGTCGACGGCACCCTGTCAGACGACGAGTATAAGTGGCTGACCATGCGCGCCGAGGGTGGCTTTAGCTTAACCATGACCTGTGCCGCCCATGTGCAGGCCATTGGCCAGGGTTTTCCCGGACAGCTAGGCATCTACTCCGACGACCACCTCGAGGGGCTGACACGCCTCGCCGCTGGCATTAATAACAACGACAGCCTGTCGATTGTGCAACTACACCACGCCGGCCACCGTTCACCCGAAGAGTTGATTGGCACCAAGCCCGTCGCGCCCTCGGCCCATGAAGAGTCCGGCGCTCGCGCTCTGTCGACCGCTGAAGTTGAGCAGGTGATTGAAGACTTTATTGCCGGTGCTGAGCGCGCTGAGAAGGCCGGTTTTGACGGCGTTGAAATTCACGGCGCTCACGGTTACATCCTCTGCCAGTTCCTCAGTAGCGAAACTAATCGCCGCGACGACCAATATGGCGGCTCGCTGGAAAACCGCGCTCGCCCGCTGTTTGATGTTATCGCCGGTATTCGTGAACGCTGTGGTAAAGACTTCAACCTGGGTGTTCGCTTAACACCCGAGCGCTTTGGCATTGTTCTCGACGAATCTATCCAAATCGCCCAACGCCTGTTCGACGAAGCCCAAATTGATTATCTGGATATGTCTTTGTGGGATGTCTTTAAAGAGCCCACAGACGAAGCGTACAAAGGCCGTTCTTTAATAGATTGCTTTACCGCGCTGAAGCGTGGCGATGTACGCCTGGGTGTCGCGGGTAAAATCCGCACCCCCGAGGAAGCGAAGAAGTGCGTGGAAAGTGGCGTCGACTTTGTTTTACTGGGTCGTGCCGCCATCATTCACCATAACTTCCCCACGCTACTGGCCAACGACAGCGACTTTACGCCCTTGGGCAACCCCGTTTCGGCCGATCATTTACGCGCCGAAGGACTGAGCGATACCTTTGTTGAATATATGGGTGTCTGGAAGGGCTTTGTTGCCGATAAAGAGGGCTTTATCACCCCAGAAATTCTGACCGAACTTTAAGTACCCCAGAGCCAGAGCACCTTTAACGGGCCTGGCTCTGTCAGCTTACAGATCTGGCTCTGGCAGCCGCCAGATATACGTCGAAACCATCAATGCAGTACAAAGTAATAAAACCTGTACCTGCCACAGGGGAACAATAAGCGCAGAGACCGACATCGTTAACCACATCGTCAATAAGGTGTAGTACTTGGCCTTGCGCGGAATACCGCTGCCATCGAGATAGGCGAGAATATATTTACTCAGTACCGGGTGGGAAACCAACCAGCTATAGAAGCGATCTGAACTGCGTAGAAAACAACCGGCAGCCAGCAGCAAAAAGGGCGTGGTCGGCAATAGAGGTAGAAAGATACCAATCACTCCCAGGACGACGGAAAGACTCCCCAGGGCAAACAACAGTGCGCGAATAACAGCACTGGAAATACTGCGTTTACTGGGAGTATTTACCGCAACATTCTTTGTTAGAGCCATACCTTCAAGATCCTTTTTAATGTCACCACCAGGCGATGCCAGTATTCTTATCAACCAGCCATAAACAGTACATTTGATAAAGGGCACATTCCGCCTACAGCGATAAATACCCTATGCCCTTCTCCTGTATTCGCTAGAACGGCCTGCTTCTCCTCCAGCTTAGACCGCTTTAGCCAATTGCACCTATTTCTAGTTTGCAGTTTCATAAACCCTATACCCGAGAGAATCAGTGCTGTCCCTCTGGCGTATGCATAATTAGCCCGTCCAGTTGCGGCGAGGCTTTTAGCTGGCAGCAAAGACGAGAGCTTTCATTGCGCTCGTCCGTGAGTTCCAGCATTGCATCTTCATTGGCATCCATCGCTCCGACCTTATCGACCCAGGCCGGATCAATATGCACATGACAGGTGGCACAGGCACAAACGCCCCCGCAATCGCCATCGATACCCGGCACCATATTGTCGAGGGCGGCGTCCATTAAATTGACACCTTCTTCAACCTCGATTTCACGACGGGTGCCATCACTTTCAATATAATTTACTTTAATCATTGCTGTCTTCCTCACTGGAGTAATTCACTATTCAGGTTCGCCGACTCAGGCCACCCGCTCATGCTTGATGTCCGCACTTTGGTGCATTTTTTCGATACCAGGCGGCGTGCTTACCTGCCCACCCTTTACGGGCGTATTTTCGATGGCCAGGGCATCAGCCACCGTAGGAACGGGCGCATCGGCCAGCGCCTTAGCGGGAATACTTTCATCCCGCAAACGCTCGGCACTCACCCCTAAGTCCTTACTGAGAATATTGCGCGCCACCACAAATTCAGCCGGGCGATTAACGGCATCGACAGCCAGCAGGCGGCCCTCGCGTAAATAAAACACCGCAAAGGAACGGCTGGCGATGTCACCGCGCACCACCGCCTGATCGTAGCCACTATTAATTCCGGCCGTTTGCAGTTTAAGGTCGTATTGATCGGACCAGAACCACGGCACCTGGGCATAGGGTTTGTCCTTGCCACAAATCGTCGCGGCCACCGTTTTACCCTGGTCGACGGCATTCTGTACCGATTCCAGTCGCAGGCGACGCTGATAAACAGGGTTGGGGTGATTGGCGCAATCACCGGCGGCATAAATATTGTCGATATTGCTACGCCCATATTGATCGACGAGAATGCCATCATCACAGGCGACACCGGCAGATTCAGCCAGTTCGACATTGGGCAACAGGCCGATGCCCACCACCACCATATCGGCCAGTACCCGGTAACCACTGTCCGTCACTACCGCCACTCCTTTGCCGGCAGCGCCATCCTCTTCAATGGACTGCACCCCGGTATTACAACAGAGCGTGACGCCAGCTTGCCGGTGGACGTCTTCGAAAAACCGGCCCACTTCAGGGCTCGTGACGCGACCCAGGGGTGTCGGTCTTGCCACCAGCAAGGTTACGTTCAAGCCGTGTTGAACCGCTACGGCGGCTGTTTCGAGACCGACATAGCCACCGCCAATCACCACCAGTCGAGCCCCTGCGGTGAACGTATTCTGCATCGCTTCAACATCTGCCAGGGTGCGCAGGTAATGCACCTGGGGATGCTTTGCCCCCGGGCACTCCAGCTGCCGTACGCGACCGCCGGTGGCTAGGATCAGGTGGTCGTAATGCAGTGTTTGCCCACTCTTGAGAGCAACCACCTGCTGAGCCGAGTCAATCGCCTTAACGGTTTCACCCAGGCGCTGCTCGATATTCACCTTGCGGTAGTACGCGGCAGGCTTGATGAACAGGCGTTCTCTGGCCAGCTCGCCGGCCAGAAAGGTTTTTGACAGGGGCGGACGCTGGTAGGGCAGCACGGGTTCATCGCCAATCAGCACGACGCGCCCCTCGAAGCCCTCCTGGCGCAGGCTAACCGCCGCTTGCGCGCCCGCTTGCCCACCACCAATAATCACTACTGTTTCAGTCATCATCAAAGGCTCCTATTGAGGGTTAATGCGCACGGGTAAGGCTTCATAGCCGCGCAAAATGCAGGAGTAAACACGCTTCGGCTCACCGACCACGTCAATACTGGGCTCGGGCCAGCGCGCGAGAATTTCTTCCCAAAGTACCCGTATTTGCATTTCCGCCAGGCGGTTACCGAGGCAGCGATGAATACCAAAACCAAAGGCCAGGTGTTGACGGGGGCGACGCCTGTCGATAATAAATTGCTCGGGTGTCTCGATGGCCTCCGCATCTCTATTGGCCGAGGCATACCACATGATCACCTTGTCGCCTTTTTTAATCTGTTTGCCGCCCAGCTCATAATCGGCGACGGCGGTGCGGCGCATAGAGGCCAGCGGGGTCTGCCAGCGAATCACCTCTGGCACCATCGACTCGACCAGCGCGGGATTGGCACAGAGCTTTTTGTACTGGTCGGGGTTTTGGCTCATGGCGAGAATACTGCCGGTCATACTGTTGCGCGTGGTGTCATTACCACCGACGATAAGCAGTATGAGGTTGCCGAGAAACTGGTTCGGCGTCATTTTATTGGTGGCACCGGAGTGGGCCATCATCGAAATAAAATCGGGGGCGGGCGGCAATTTGGCGCGCTCGTTCCACAGGCCGGTAAAGTATTCGAGGCACTTGCCCAGCTCCTGCATTTTATAGTCATCGGAAATATAATTGGCGGCACCGGGCATTGCGGTAGCGACTTCAGACCAGTGGGTGAGCAGCTTTCTATCTTCCAGGGGGAAATCAAACAGGGTCGCCAGCATTAAGGTAGTGAGTTCAATCGACACGCGCTCAACCCAGTTAAAGGTAGAACCAATGGGTAATTCAGCGAGCACTTTACGGGTGCGCTCGCGAATCGTGTCTTCAAGCCGCGCAAGGGTTGCCGCCGACAGCATGGGGTTGACCGCTTTGCGCTGGCCATCATGCTTGGGGTTATCCATGGCGATAAACATTTCGACGCCGAGACCCAGGTTGTCATCGATAATGGTAATGCCGCCATTTTCGGTGGCCGATGAAAACACCTCGGGGTTCATCTCAACTTCCATAATGTCTTTATATTTTGTGATCGACCAAAAGGGGCCGAAGTCACTGTTACTGCAGTAATGCACGGGGTCTTCATTACGCAGGCGTTCAAAATAAGCCCAGATGCTATTGCGTTGAAACAGGCTGGGGTCAGACACATTAATCTCGTCGAGTGGAACGGCATCGACGGCTTTCTGAACGGCGGCGCTGACGGCGGATTCGATCACTTTATTTTCATGAATATTCATTTCTGTCCCCTGTAATGAAATTAAAAGAACTGATTTACAATCAACTCTTGCTAACGAATCTAGGGGCAGACAGATAAAACATCAACATTCTGAAAATGACATTGATGGTGCAAAAAGTGACACAGATCATTTTATTTTTATAGCCAATAAAATAATAAATGCAGAATAAAGTGAAGGAAAGCCTTTAAAACTATGACGATAAAGCCAGTGCTTTACTCTTCAGTAACCTTTGTTTTTCAAGGTGAAAGACATTATTGATAACGTGACATGCGGCAAAATGCCACATAGCATAAAGTGAAGTTTTACAAGAATAGATAAATCGACGACCTACTGTCGCAACTCAATGGATATTTTTATGGCGTATCACCTCACGCGGTAGTAGTAGCTGCATCCAGCATCTCTATGAAAACAGGTCGATCGCTACCGGGACCCATAGAGCAGAATGCTCAAACAGGAAGCCCCTCGCAAACCCTCATTTTTAACCGCCGCCGAGCAGCGATGGCGAAGCTAGTTAAACCACCTTTGTAGTGAAAATAAGCGGCATAGCTGAGTAGCCAGGGTACGACTGCGCTGGCATTGGATAAGCGAACAACGAAAGACATCAGCCAAGCACAACCCTGCATGTACTGGACGAGGTTAAAAGTAGCATCGGCTCTGAACCAGGAATGAATACCATGGCAAGCTTGCTCAGCGATGGAGATATTGGCAATATCGCTGTTTATAGGGTTTGAACATTCAAGCCCTCCGCTTTTAGCAAGCCATCAGCCCACGTACAAGTCTCTTAGATAAAGGACCTATTAATATGTCAGACAGTACCCTGGCACAGCCTAACTCCCAAGTAATGCTCAATCGTCAGCGCCTCTTTATACGCTACGTCCTTGCGGTGCTGGTCGACCTCACCGTACTCAATCTCTTCGACCAATACTGGGGCCACGTTTATGTTGAGTCCTTTAGTGTCTCTCTGCTCGCCGCCCTGCTACTGCAATTTTTATTGCAGCTGACCATTGTTGTCGAACACAAGGCGGCCAACTACTTCAAAAGTAAAGAGGGTATAAAACACAAGATCGCGAGGGCCCTGTCAACCTGGAGCATACTCTTCATTTCCAAACTACTGATACTTCAGGCTATTAACTTTTCATTTGGCGACAGTGTGTTATTTAGCGGGCAGGTGCACGGTCTGATTGCCTTTATTATTGTTGTCGTGGCAATGATTATTGCGGAACAGCTAGTCACGCGGGTTTATCGCTCCTTGGCCTGACACCCTCTAGGCAGCGTAACTCCTCTGCCACGACAGAGGAGCCCTACCACCCACCGCCAAGGGAGAGGTATAAATCTATTTGCTGGTCGAGCTGAGCACGCTTAATACTTAACACCTTGCTCTCGGCAGTGATCGCCTCGCGCTGTAAAGTCAAGGTGTCGAGCAGATCGATCTCACCTTCTTTGTAACGGATTCGCGCTATCTTATAAGCGAGGGCACTCTGGTCACTCACCTCACCGAGTATGGCTTTCCGGCCATACAACACTTCACCCAGGTAGAGCTTATTTTCCACTTCAAAAAAAGCATCTAAAGCCAGTTGCGCATAATTCAATACCGCCTGCTCCTGCTCGACATTGGCCATCTGACGATTTATTTTACGTTGACCCCCATCAAGAATCGGTGTCATCAGTGTCCCGGCAAGTTTCCAGGCAAAAACTGAGGGGTCAAACAGATTTGAAATCGAATCAGCTCCACCCATCATTGTATTACTCAACAAAACTCTCGGTAAGAAGGCGGCCTTTGCCTGAGCACTTCGATTAAACGCTGCGGCGACAGATCTTTCAGCGGCAATAATATCAGGCCGGCGCTCCAGCAGCTCAGAGGGAAACCCTGCAGTTGGCGGTAACGGTAGAGCAGGTAGTGACTCAGCGACATCTATAGGCGCACCGGGATAGCGACCCAACAATAATTCCAGCGCCCTGCCAGCATCTCGTTCGGCGCGCTCAAGGCTTAACAAATGATCTTCTACAGATGCCAGGTTAGCGCTATTTAATGCAACATCCTGCCCTGTCGCCAGACCATTGTCATACCTTGCCAAGGTAATACGCAGAGTTTCTTTAAGAATTGCCTGATTTTTTTTGCTAATTTCAGCCTGCTGCTTGGCCTCTATTATTTTTAAGTAGGTTTTTGCAATTGAGGCACTCAATGATTGCTGTGCAAAAGCGTAATCCGCCTGTGCTACCTGGACATCCATTTTGGCAGCTTGAACCCCTTCACGAATTCGCCCCCAGACGTCCAGCTCCAACTGTGCCGATAAGCCTGTATCGAGAAAATCAAAAGATTTATCACCACCTTCAAAGTCAATCCCAACTTGGGGTCCATCCGCTGAACCAAAGGATCTATTAAAGCCATCGTAATTAACCCCATATTGGGTTCGACCCACTGAAACATCGAGTTTTGGCCTTAAGTCTGAGCCCGATCGTGCCGCTAAAAGCCAGGCTTTTTCAATAGTTTTGGCTGATACCTGCAGGTCGATATTATTGGCTTTACCCTCGGTAATTAATGCAGACAGTAGAGGATCATTAAAACCCTCAAACCAGCTATCGAGCGGCGCTGAGTCTTCGGCCGCTTGCTCTCGCCAGGACGGCGGTGTTGCAACGACTTCGCTAATCGCCTCCCTCGCTTCCTCCTGCTTTGAAAGATTATTACAGCCAAGGCAAGACAGGGTCAGCAATACCAGGGCCGCACACCGACTACGATGCATGGGCAACCTCAGTATTGGCGACCTTCATAAACACGGCATACAATGCCGGCACAATTAAAAGCGTCAGCAGGGTGGAAAAACTTAAACCAAAGAATATTACCACTGCCAGTGATTGAAAAAACGCATCAAAATATAGTGGTATGACACCGAAGGCCGTTGTGAAAGAGCCTAATAATACAGGGCGGAAGCGGCTCAGCGTCGAATCCACAATAGCATCGAGTCGCGGTTTACCATCGGCAATTTCAAGGTCTATTCTGTCGACTAAAATAATGGCGTTTTGAATCAACAAGCCAGAAAGCGAGATAAAGCCAATCATGGCGATATATTCCAGGGCGATATCGGTCACCAGCAAACCAAACACCACACCGATAACACCCAGGGGAACCACTAGCCAAACGATCAGGGGCTGACGCAATTTGCCAAAAAGAAAGACCACCACCAAAACCATGGCCAGTACAGCCATAGGAATGGTTTCCATTAATTCACTATTCGCCTGCCCGGAAAAATGAGCCTCACCCCCCCATTTAAAATGATAGCCGTCGGGCAGGGCAATATTCTCAATCGGCTCCGCCACCCGTTTCAGCAACACCGATGTCAGCTCACCAGGGTAGGGGTTAGCCTGTACCTTAATCGTATACACGCGGTTTTCACTGAGAATATTACCATCGCGCCAGGTCGTTCTAAAGCCGTCAGTCACCTGTGCAATGGGCACCATTCGACCACTGACAGCACTCAGCACCTGAATGTTTTTAATGTCATTAATACTCGCGGTTTTACTTTCTGGCATGCGCGATAAAATACCGATCAAATCATCGCCCTCGCGATACTCGCCAACCAGTTGCCCCGAATAATAATTAAGTAATGCGTCCGCCAGGTCTTTTCTAGAGACACCGGCGCGACGACCACGAATTTCAGAATAGATCGGTTCGATAACACTGACGGGCTGCCCCCAGTCGTCTCTGATCGAGAGCGCCCAACCATCGGCCGTCATAATGGCCTTCGCCTCATTGGCTAAACGGCGCAGCACCCTGCCGTCTGGCCCACTGAATTCAGCCTCAATCATTGCACCGCTGACCGGTCCCAAAATAAAACGCGATATTTGCGCCTGCCCCTCGGGTAATTGCTCCTCAATAAAATATCTAACCTCTGAAAGTAGATCGTCTATTTCATGATAATCATCCACACGCACCAGCAGTTGTCCGTAGGCGCTATTTCTCGATGCGGGACGGTAGGTCAACATATAGCGAATACCACCACCCCCGACGATTGTTTGCACCGCTCTGACACCCTCAAGGCTGCGCACATAAGCCTCTATTTTAAGCATATCCTCTTCGGTACGCTCAATTTTTGCACCCTCTGGCAACCAGTAATCAACCACTATTTGTGGTGTGGTTGATTGCGGGAAAAACCCTTTAGTAACAAATTGAAAACTGTAAAGAGATGATAAAAATAATAGTGCGACGCAGGTAAGAACCCACCACCGATGTAACAACACCCAGTACACGAGGGGTCTATAAAAGGCGAAAATAACGCGCTTACCCGGCTGTTTACTCAAGGTACGCCTGTTGCGAAAAAACACATAGCAGGCCAAAGGCGTAATCGTCATCGCAAATAACCAGCTAAACAATAATGCGATCATCACCACCGTAAATAAATCGCCGGCATATTCCGCCGTCCGCCCCGGTGCAAATCCTATCGGGGCAAAGGCGATAACCCCCACCAGTGTCGCCGCCAGCAGTGGCCATCGCGTTTCTTTAAGCACGCCATTAACAACACTGAGCCGACTCTGCTTGCCGCCATCGCCCTCGACAATGCCGACAAATATCGCCTCGACGACGACCACCGCATTATCCACCATCATTCCCAGGGCGAGAATTAAGGCGCCCAATGACACGCGGTGGATTGGCATCCCGGCAAGTTCCATCGAGGCAAAGGTCGCCGCCACAGTCAACACCAGCACCAGGGCGACGATTAACGCCGCTGAACGCCCCATAAAGAGCAACAATGAAAGCAGAACAATCATCAACGCCGAGAACACATTAAAATTAAAGCGTTCGACGGATGACTCAACCGCCTTACCCTGATGGTAGTATTCAGAGACATCCATACCCAGTGGACGGCGATTGAAAGTTGCAGCCAATTTTTCATCCACCGCATTGCCAACAACCACAACATTTTCACCCGCCACTGTAGCGACGCCGAGGGCAATTGCCGGCCGACCCTGGTAGTAAATAATTTTATTGCTCGGTGTTTTATAATCGCGATAAATATTGGCGATATCTTTTAAATAAATAACCTTGCCATCTGCTGCCGTTGACACCAGCAGGTTTTTTATCGCCTCGACGGAATCGATGGCACCCGAGGGATCGATCACCAGGCGCTGGTCGCCAATGACAACACTACCCGCCTCGACTACTGAATTTTGCTGAGCCAATATGTCGTAGAGTTTTTGTAACCTGACACCGAGAACGGCCCGGTTTTCTGCCGAAATTTCGACATAAATAGCTTCGTCTTGCTCTCCCTGCAACTCCACCTTGGCAACATTTTTTACCTGCAGTAATTCCTTCTGCAATTGCTTGGCATAGGCGCGCAATTCTGCCGGACTATAATCTTCGCCGGTAACAAAATACAGCATGCCATAAATGTCGCCAAAGTCATCCTTGACGATCGGCGTCAAGGCTTCTCGCGGTAGTGAGGGTGCAGCATCGCGAATTTTATTGCGCAGCCTGGCCCAAAAAACATCCAGCTCTGCCTTTGTTTTGGCAAACTCAAATTTAACCTGGACAGTAATTTCAGACAAACCCGCCGATGATTTACTGCTTATTGTCTCCAGCTCCTGCAATTGCTGAAGAGCAGTTTCTAGTGGCTCCGAAATCTCCTCAGCCACTTCCACCGGGCTAGCACCTGGATATTGTGTGAAGATTTTCGCACTGCGAATAATAAACTCAGGGTCTTCAAGCCTCGGTATATTTTGATGGGCATGCCAGCCGGCAAAAAACACTAAACAGAGGGTGATAACAACCGATAGTCGGTTCTTCAGCGAAATTTCAATCAGACTCATAGATCTTATTTTTATATCTGTCCATTAATTTGACCAGCGGCTAACTTCCATGCCCTCTGATAAATAGGAGATACCGGCGGCGGCAATCACCTCTTTTATTTCCAGGCCATTAATCACCTTGAGCATTTCGCCAACGCCTTCTTCCAGCACAATATCTCTTCTCGACAAGCGCATTGAATCACTATCCACCACCCAAACAAAGCGTTGCTCGCCATCAGAGGCAATTGACTCCAGGGGAATACTCACGGTGGAAAACTCACCCGCCGCAGGCTGAGATTCCTTTATCCAGACAACGGCATTCATACCGGGCAATATCAATAAACCCTCTGGCTCTGAAAAGGTAAGGGTCACTTCATAGGTTTGAGAGGCCGCATCCGCTTCCAGGGAAACGCTCTTGAAAGCAGCGGGAATACGCCGTTGTGGCGCAACATCGAGAACCAGATAACCTTCCAACTGTGGCTCCTCACCCCCTCCAGCCTGCGCCATAATTCGCGCCGGAAGATTGAGTTTCGCCTCTAGCTCACCCTTACCCAATAGGGTTATTGCCGGCTCTCCTGCACGCATAGGCTCATGCTCTTCGATAGCGACCTTGGCAATAAAGCCTGAAAAGGGTGCAAGCAGTATGGAGTCTCCCAGCGCCTTGTTTGCTGTTTTCAGTTCGGACTTGCTGACATCATATTGATACTCGCGTTTTTCGAGAATACTGCGCGATATCGCGTCGGCCTTAATAAGGCGCAACGCGCGCTGGTATTCAGTATCGGCATGTTTAAACTGCGCCCGTGCTGAGTTTAATTTCGCCTGCAGGTCGCGCTGGTCTAATCGGGCCAGCACCTCGCCCTTCTCGACCCTGCTGCCCTCGACAGCACGAACCTCTTTAACGACGCCCCCCACTTCAAAGCTCATTACCGTGGACTGAGAGGATTGAATAACTGCCGGAAAATTCATTTCCTCAGGCTTACTCTCATGCCCGACAGTAATTAACTTGACCGGTCTCACCCACTCCACCAACTGCACATGACTGCGATTGTTTTCAAAGCTGCAGGCCCCGAGTAGAGACAGCACAGCAAGTACCACACAACAGTTTTTATACTTAAACGTCCTGTGTTTCATTCTTCTTTCCTTGCGTTTTTTATTAATAGCTGAGCATCCACTGCTCGATGAAGTCCAGGCCGCACTTAAAGTATCAAGTCAAAAAAACGCCCCAATTGACCTGCCGAAATAACAGAGCCTCCTCCCTTAAACCGGTAGGCTTATCCATCGACAATGTCTAGCGCCAATTGCTTGCGGAAAATATCCGGGTGATAAAATTATCACTACCTGCCTAAGTAAGCAGGCTATAACACCAAGCACTCGCATCGAGTGCAGAATCTCTCCCCTAACAATGACTAAAGTAGAGGCTTTTTTTATTATAATAATCCAGGCTCAAGTCTTTATTAAAAACCACGATTGCCTTGTAAAGCACTGCGCTAAAGCCGTAGAGCAATCACCAAAAAAGTTGCTAATCAGCTGAATCGAGCACAGTCCATAATTAAATTTTACTGACTTTATTTCAACTGTCAGAATTACCAGCCCCCACTGTAGCCATGGGGAATTGGAGCATAAGCGCTAGTAGGCAGGGCCAGTCAGCGGGGGGGGGGGGGGGGCGGGGCGGAGGGTTTATGCACGTTCTCAGCCGGGTTTAGACACCCGCACAAACGCCCCCTGTCCTTCCTGTGGACGTTATCTCGACACATACTGCCGCGGCCAGTGAAACAAACACTAAAAAACACGACGCCCGCCATGACACGAAACGCGAACAGCACGCACTGGAA
>ERZ1027208.81-NODE-81-length-49178-cov-19.432669_pt1 | contig 49178 bp, 63 predicted proteins | sample MGYA00520867_ERZ1027208 | MGnify/ENA primary metagenome ERZ1027208 (study PRJEB33311, sample SAMEA4378413) | marine metagenome | biome: Marine biome; feature: Fjord; material: Water | collected 2014-07-20T08:00:00Z/2014-07-... | depth 75 m ... | reverse complement strand
TGTGTTATTGATTTTGACAAGGGAATAACCATTCTCTTCAATCAATGCCTTGCCTCTAAGCCTTTTAATTCTCGCTGAGTGGGAAATAACTTAATGGACTTGGTATTAAGTGTTTCTTTTTTATAAATTCTTTTACATTCTCTCTTGAAGGGGATTATGATTGCCTCAACTATTAACTATTAACTATTTGCATACGACCGATGATAACGCTTAGAAATTTTAAAGAAGAAGATACATCAGCACTGTTGACTATTTTGAATGAACCAAAAGTAGTGAAATACTTATCATCTAGAATTCCAAAACCATATACTCTTGAAGATGCACATTGGTGGGTTTTTACAGGTAGTAAAATCGGTATTGTGAAAGCGATAGAGTACAATGGTACGTTGATCGGGTGTGTTGGGGCCGATAGAGGAGTGTTTGAGTATCAACGTTCTGCTGAAGTCGGTTATTGGATTGCAAAAGATTATTGGGGACAAGGGTTTGCGACTCAAGCGATTAAGCAATTTATTCCTTGTGTATTTGAAACGTCAGATATTGTCAGGCTTTTTGCTTCTGTTTTTTCACCAAATACGGCTTCTGAACGAGTCCTAACTAAATGTGGCTTTACATTAGAAGCAATACAAAAAAGAGCAATATTTAAAGAAGGTAAATTTTATAACAGTCATTTATTTAGTCTATTGAGAACGTAATAATGACATAAAAGATAAATTGGAGTTTGAATGAACATTGAAGTATTAGATAAACCAGAACAAGAACTCATCGATTATTTAGATAAGAAAATCTCTGAATTTAATTGGGCTAATTGGGAAGTCAGTGAGCGAACTCCTTTAGCAGTGCAAATTAAAAATGATCAAGGCGAGGTCATTGCTGGTGCGGCAGCCCGCTCATTTGGAAATTGGTTGTTACTCGATACTTTGTGGGTTTCAGACGAATTACGAGGTCAGAATATAGGAAGCAAAATTCTAAAAGAGATAGAAACAGCGGGTAAAAAGAGAGGCTGTATTAAATGCTTATTAGATACACTAAATTTTCAAGCAATGCCTTTCTATGAAAAACATGGTTATACAACGGAATGGGTTCAACAAAATTACCCAAAAACTGGCTGTAAATACTTTATGGTGAAAATGTTATAGTTGTTTCGGATATTAGTAACCCATGGGAATACTGATATAAAATGGAGCATGGAATGCCAAAAAAAATCACGACTTTTTGTTTAGTCATTTTAACCTTGACAGGGTGTATGTCACATTCTGAGTTGAAAAAAAGATCTGAAATCAATGCTAAGGCTGGAGATTATTATGAATCTATCGGGCAACCTGAAGCCGCTAAACGGTCACGAAAAATATCCCAAGATAATAAAGATGATTCATTAACTATTGAAGCTATTCTATTTGACCTCATATTTGAGGAGAAGGATAAATAAAGAGCTAGTTTTCAATAAAATAATCGAAGTTCACCGCTTCACTGATCTATCGATTAGTGTGCATCTCATAATTAGGCAAAGGGAACTTTAATAGACACTATGGAATATTTAATCGCAATTGTATTGTTTGCCATCTCATCATCAGTTACCCCGGGTCCGAATAATATTACGGTTATGGCATCTGGCGTCAACTTTGGCATTCGCAAGAGCATTCCTGTGTTTATGGGGATCTGTGTGGGTTTTGCGATAATGTTACTGCTTGTCGGTATTGGCTTTGGGCAAGTATTTGAGAAAATTCCTGTATTACATTTATTTATTAAATTTTTCGGTACTTTATATTTACTCTATTTAGCCTTTTTAATTGCTACGGCTGATGAAGTATCGATGTCTAAAAATCCAGCTAAGCCGTTAACCTTTATGAATGGAGCGTTATTTCAGTGGTTAAACGCAAAGGCTTGGGTGGTTGCAACAGGTGCTATTGCCGCATTTACAACTGTGGGTGTGGACTTTTATACCCAAAATATAATCATTGCTTTAACATTTTTGGTTGTTTCATTTCCTTGTGTAGGAGTTTGGTTGTTTTTCGGTTCTACGCTCAAAAATAGACTGAAATCTAAACAACATCGAAAAGTGTTTAACTGTTCTATGGCTGGCTTGTTAGTATTATCGGTTATACCCGTCATAATAGAATTGAGTGAGCAACTGATCTAGCATTTTCAGCTTTATCTCGACTAAACTCGTTTAGTTACAATGGAGAGAGATACAACACTTAAAGCGCAGACAATATCTTAATACACTTCGATGTAACCTCACTCCCTTTACCGGTTACGTAAGCTGTAGTAATGGCTCCTTCTTTCATAATGCATATTGCATCAAGTAGCACAGGAGATGAATTACTTAATTTATTCTTTAGTAATAACCTCACTTCTTCTTTGTGCGCACTGCAATAAAGTGAAATATCGCTGTCTTTATCGCTAAACTCTGCAGCCGTGTTAATAAAGAAACATCCTCTAAAGTCACCTAAGCTTGGCTCTTTGTTATTGAACCAGTTTCCAAGGGCATTAAAGAGCTGTTTAATAACCTCTGGGTCAGAATCAGCTGCAGATAATTTGCCTTCAAGCCAGGTGATAAAATTTTCATGTCTTTGTTTCAAAGCAGCTAACACTAACGCCTCTTTACTTGCAAAGTGGCTATAAAGGGTTCTCTTAGCAACCCCTGATGTTTTTAAAATTTCATTGATACCAATTGAATTAATACCCTTGGTATAAAAAAGCGCTAGGGCAGTATCAATCAAAAGTGCGCGTTTCTTGTTCATCTAATTCTCCTTTGCTCTCGATATCAATATTGACAAAAGTATACAGATTTGTCTACTATGAGGTGTAGACAAGTTGGTCTACTTAATTTGAGGCGTTTATGAATCATTCGTTATTATCTGTTATTGCTGGTCTTGGCGCATCGTTAGCTATAGGTTTATTATCTTTTATGGAGGCTAATTTGGGGGATGTTGCTTTATTAATGGCTCCTTTTGGTGCAACTGCCGTCTTGGTTTTTGGTGTGCCAGATAGTCCATTAGCACAACCAAAAAATGTTATTTTAGGGCATTTGATCACTGCGTTTATCGGTGTGGTTTTTGTACAGTACGTAGGCGTAACACCATTTACGCTTGCACTAGCTACAGGGCTAGGTGTTAGTGCGATGTTATTATCTAAAACGACCCATCCACCAGCAGGGGCTAATCCAATTCTTATTATGTTGTCAGGTCAAAGCTGGGGATTTTTGATCACACCAGTGTTAATTGGCGCTGTGGTTATTGTTTTAGTGGGCAAAGCGTTGAATATGTTGCAAAATAAGTATGCTAGTTAGGTTGTTAATTAACCTCTTAATCGGCATTTCACGTCAACAATAATTAAAGGACATTTTAATGGCATATGAAAGAATAATGGGGATTGACGTTATCGATGATCAAGAATACCAGAAGTATCGAGAGGCAATGATGCCTATCTTACACTCCTTTGGTGGTTCATTTGGTTTTGATTTCAAAGTATCAGAAGTCCTGTTATCAAAAACAGAAGATAATATTAATCGAGTTTTCACCATCGTTTTTCCTAACGAAAAGCAAATGGATAGTTTCTTTTCATACCCTGATTACTTGGATGTGAAAAATAAGTATTTTGATCGGTCTGTCAAAAGTTATACGGTTATATCTTTACATGAGACGACTATTTAACCAGAGCTTTGCCAGCAAAGATGTTGGCCTTAACATTTCCATTTTATTGTTTGGTAATGAGTAACTTATTGCTAATTTTCTTTGGAAGAGAGTGATGCATGAAATATTCAGTTAACACAGTTTTCTATCTGAGTTTATTTTTACTTGGCTTGGGAATAGTTTTTATAATAGCCGAGAACTCATTTTATCAATATGTTGATGATACAGATATTCTTCATGAAAGTTTTTTTATGCCGCTAGGGATGCTTAGTATTTTAATGGGAAGTATAGTTTACTCTTTTCCCTAATACAAAAAATTTGGCATTTGTTAAGTAATAGATAAAATGAGTAAGTATTACCGCCAATTTAAAATATATGCCTTGGCTATTATTTCAGATCATAACCTAGGAGTTTCAATTGAATAAATTACTGTTAATGATAAGTGTTTTTCTCCTAAGTAGCTGCTTAGGCATGCCTAAGTTGGTCAAGCCTGTATCAAACTTTGAATTGAATAATTATCTGGGTAAATGGTATGAAGTAGCTCGGCTAGATCATTCCTTTGAAAGAGGATTGAGTCGAGTATCAGCTGAATATAGCATGAAAGATGATGGTGGTGTTTCGGTTATCAATCGAGGGTTTTCTGAATCTGATAATGAGTGGCAGGAAGCCGAAGGCAAGGCGTATTTCATCAATGAAAACACCGAAGGATATTTAAAAGTATCGTTCTTCGGACCCTTTTATGGCTCATATGTTATTTTTGAACTAGACCATGATAACTATCAATATGCATTTGTTTCAGGACCAAGTTCTGATTACCTTTGGCTTCTATCTAGAACACCTACAGTTAAGGCTGAGGTATTGGTAAAATTTATCGAGATGTCAAAAAAACGTGGTTTTAATACTGAAGAATTAATTTACGTTCAACATAATTAATCGCTTACATGACAATGTCATTTGATAATAAATGTTGAAGTTATTACAAAGAATGAGAATAGGTAATAAGTCCACTAATATTTATTACTCCGCCTCTTGAGCGTTATATCTATATTGTCTACAATAACGCACTTTTTATTTACTACAAGTCACGAACATGAACGATACTACTTCGCTACCAGCTTTACCTGATCGCCTTTCTGTTAACCCACGCAGCCCACATCATGTGGAAGAAATTTTCGAACATGATATTGGTATTCGTATAAACGGCAAAGAGCGTTTTGATGTTGAAGAATATTGTATCAGTGAAGGTTGGGTAAAAATTCCAGCACACAAAGCATTAAACCGTCGCGGACAACCTTTGATTACAACAGTTAAAGGAACGGTTGAAGCGTTTTATCGTTAAGATATATCGATTTACCTCCTTGCTGAATTGCCGTTATAGTTAAATCATATTAAATGGATTAACTATTATCGAGTAAATAGGGCTTAAAGAAACTTAAGCCCTATAAAATTGTCTTTTGCTGCAGTCTTTTTCCCCGTACACTTCGGTTTATATTCTAACCAGCCATATTATTGCCCCATAACTTAGCTATAAAGCTTAGGAAAAATTTATGCAATTGTTTATAGGTATTGTATTAGTCGCAGTAAGCGTCTTTCTATTTATCATAGATATCCCCTTAATAGGCGCAATCTCATTGTTTATTGGATTTGGTGTGTTGCGAGGATATAGAAAAGGAAAAGCCTTTTATTTAATCGGTGGACGTTCAGGAAATGATAGCTGTTGTGGCTAAATCCCTCGAAGTAAAATAAGTTTTAATGATTCGCTAATTTTTATGGTGATATAAATCACAAGGAGTTTGTCTTGTTTATTATTGAAACTGAAAGATTATCGATTCGTGAAATTACCCAGGATGATGCACTAGCACTTGCCAACGTATTGGCTGATCCTGTCGTTATGAAATATTCGACGGTAGGAGTACATTCTACAGATCAGATTATTAATTATATTGCTAACTGCCAACATCAATATGAATTAAATGGCTATGGGCATTGGGCCATCTATAATACTGATAGTGGAGAGTTTGTTGGTGTTTGTGGACTTAATAAACATGACTTAGATTCAAATGACGTGATACATATTAACTACCGACTGGCGACTAGCCAACAGGGTAGAGGTTATGCGGTAGAAGCTACGCTTGGCATTTTAGATTTTGCTAAAAATTCACTAAAGCTGAACGTAATACATGCGCTTATAGAGCCTGAAAATACTAGCTCTGTTAACGTAGTGAATAGAACAGGCTTTGAGTTTGTTAAATCATCTCTTTTTCGAGGATTTCACATAGATGTTTATCACGTTATATTGTAAAACTTGCTAATAATGTGGTTCAGCGGGCAAGTAGTAATAGACCCATAATTTTATTTTCCCAACAATGCTTAATCCTGTAAATAGGTGCAACTTTCTCATGGAAATAGTGTTGATTCGACATGGAAAGCCTGCTTCAGCAGATAACGCAGTGGTAGGTGCTGCAGAGTATACCAAGTGGATACGTCGCTATAATTGCTCTGATGTTGCTACTGATAGTAGACCTGACACTAAGGATGTTAATAAGAAATCATGTTATGTGGTTTCAAGTGATTTTAAACGCGCTATACATTCAGCCCATATTTACACCGGAAAATCTCCTGAGCTAATATCTGAACTATTTAGAGAAATGGAAATCCCAAGATATAAGCTACCTTTAACACTTAAAGCGATGACATGGGTTTATCTTTGCCGTGTGCTTTGGATGTTTGGACTCAAAGGCTCTTTTGAGTCGTATCGTTTAGCAAAAATTCGCGCTGAATTAGCTGCTGACAAATTGATTGATTTGGCGACAATAAACAGCAAGGTCGTGCTGTTTGGCCATGGATATCTGAATGTGTATATTCGAAAAGCATTAATGAAAAAGGGCTGGTTATTAAAGTCAAAAAGTAATGCATTCTGGGGCGTGACGAATCTTAAAAGTAAATAAACCAATGTGAACAATACTTTTTCATCGGTTAACAGTGCATTTAATGCGTATAAGAGAATGGAGTCTAGTGTGAACGTAACGAAGAAAAACCTTGATCAGGCGGTAAAAGAAAATATCCTTTCTGCTGAGCAATCTGAAAATCTCATTGAATTTTTGAAAAACCAACCACACATTGGTCCAAGATTTGACTTCACTCATATTCTATATTATCTCGGGGGCATGATCGCAATAGGTGCGATGACGCTCTTTATGAACCTTGGCTGGGAATCTTTTGGTGGCTTCGGTATTGTATTTATTTCCTTATTGTATGCGGCTATTGCTTTAAAACTTACCAATAACTTTAAGGCCAAAGGTTATGATATACCTGCGGGAATTTGTGGAACCTTTGTTATTGCGTTAACGCCTCTAGCTGTTTATGGATTGCAACAGGCATTAGGGCTGTGGCCAGATGAAAGTGTTTATCGAGAGTATCATCGATATATCAAATGGCATTGGTTGTATATGGAACTCAGTACTTTAGCAGTCGGAGCTATTATGGCGTGGAAATACAAATACCCCTTTTTAATGATGCCAATTGCGGTGACACTTTGGTATTTATCAATGGATATTACCGCAATTCTTTCTGGCGGCGACTATGATTGGGAACTCAGAAAATTAGTTTCTATGTACAGCGGTTTATTGATGATTGCATTAGCTATCTGGATTGATATTCGCTCCCGAAACAAAGCTGATTACGCTTTTTGGATATATTTATTTGGCGTTATTGCTTTTTGGTTAGGTATGTCGCTGCAATATTCTGATAGTGAACTGTCTAAATTCATTTATTTTAGTGTAAACCTCATGATGATTTTTATTGGTGTATTGTTGGTTCGTCGAGTTTTTGTTGTTTTCGGGGCTTTAGGTTGCAGCGGTTACATAGGTCATCTTGCCTTTGATATTTTTAAAGACAGTTGGTTATTTCCAATTGTCTTAACCGTATTGGGATTATTGGTTATTTATTTTGGAATACTTTGGCAAAAACATGAACAAGGTATTACAAATAGAGTTAGAAAAATATTACCAGAACCATTACGTGAATTACTAGAATCTAAGTAATAGGTTATCGTAGTAAAGTCACTTTTGTTGAGGAATAAAGTATGAAATGTTCAGTGTATATTGCAACCAGTGCTGATGGTTATATCGCTTTGCCTGACGGTGGCGTTGATTGGCTTCACACCTCGGGTAATTTAGATGCTGACATGGGCAATGAAGATATGGGTTTTCAGGCTTTTATGGGCTCTGTAGATTGTTTGATTATGGGCCGTAAGTGCATGGATATGATAGCCAGTATGAATTTATCTTCTGAGCAGTGGCCTTACGGTGATAAACGCATTGTTGTATTAAGTAATACTGTAAAAGAACCACCTGAAAGTCTGCGAGGAAGGGTTAATATGTACTCGGGTAGTATTCCAGATTTGATATTAGCGCTAGAAAAAGAAGGCTTTAAACATGCCTACATTGATGGTGGTTCAACAATTACTACATTTATTAATCTTAAATTGATTGATCAAATGACAATTACCAAAGCGCCAATTCTGCTAGGAGAGGGCATTCCATTATTTGGTAAAATCAAACATCGTCCAAAGCTTGAAAATGCTGAAGCTAAGTCGTTCAAGAATGATTTTGTCCAAGTTAAGTACAATGTAAGTTATTTATAACTTCATTTAAAAGCAATATTAGCTGTTCATTATGCTTTTTTATTAACTTTTAAGGCTTGTATTTCATTTGCTATTTCTTCTGCTTCTGCAGTAATCATAGAATAGCCTTTAATATCACCATCTCTTTGAGCATGCATTGCTTGCTCAAGTTTGGCTTCATATTTATTGTTAAGCTTCTTTAGCGGATCTTTCTTAAATATAGAGAACATTTCAATCTCTTTTAGGTTAGTTATTTAGATTAGTACGTTGATAAATGGATTTTAGATTTTATTATTTACACTTTAGATTAAAACCGACACTATATTTATTAAGGTGTTATCTCCATGTGGCCGTCACAAACACGTTGCCTATGAGGATTGGTCAAGATTACCTCATAACAAATTAACCTTAAATTTACTGTGTGATGTTATCAATCGTGCAGAACTTGGGGTGGTGCTCTTTTTTTGCCACTAACTATTTTTTGATAGATCCGTGAAATAACAGAGTATATAGTTATGAACAATCTTTGTACTTACATTGCAGCAACCAAAGGTGATGTCAGCTCTGTGATACTAGAGTCCACACAGTCTTTTGATAAATCATATATAGATCAAGATATCGTTGTGAGCTGCCTTGAGTCCATCTTTCACTTTTCCAATGGTGTTGTTATTAAACTTTGCACCGAATCTGATTTGACTGAAGTTAATAAACAAGTATGTCCAGAATGCTGGATTTCATAAGAAGTTATTTCTGAGACAGGTGATATGAAAATATCACCTAAAAGAAAGACCTTCATTAATCGATGCCAAGAGGCTTTTTGGTTAAGAATAAACACGAACTTTGCCAATGTGTAACGCCAATACTTATTCGGATAATAGGATATAAAAACTTTGGTGGTTACTCATGTGCTTTATGACATTTGAATTTATTAGGTTAATCTAATAACTAAAAGTAGAAGAACAGTTAATTACCTTGGTGTGGAGTAATATGAAAATAGTCACAATAAAACAAGCGCTGATATTGTTAACTAGCTTATTGCTAGCTTCATGCACTTTGTTGGATACTCAGCAACTTCACGATAATACTGGCAAAATTAACGTCATCAGTAATTATGAGCAAATAAGAGGTTGTCACTACATTAGCGAATTAGTCGGGTCAGAAGGGCATTGGTATAGCTTTTTCTTCATTTCTAATACTGAACTCACGCTTGCTAGTATCAATGATTTGAAGAACCAAGCAAGTAACGTTGGCGCTAATACTGTGTATGTAGAGGAACACATGGGGTTTGGTACTTCAGTCACCTTTCTAGGACAAGCATACGACTGTTCAGCTCCTTGAAGCTTAGTTTCATCTCCCTTCAAACTATATATCAATAAAGCTACTTAATAGGGAGATAACGCTAGTAACCTGTATAAGTCAGAAATCAATTTCGTACTTGTGATTTTTTGCAATTAATTCAATTGGTTGATGAGTGTTTAGTTAGTTTGCTCTTCTAGTTTTAATGATTGTGCTTTTTGTTAAGTGGTCGAATATTTATATTTAATTTTGATATCCATGTTATTCGAACCAAAAATCTGTCGCCTTGTTCAAGGCAACAGATTTTTTTGTAAGTAACTATCTATTTTTATTTTGTATCGCTATTTTGCCTGGTTATAAGTAATCTGGCGCATCGAGTGTTTGTCCATGCATAGTGCCAGTAACTGCTGCCATATAGGCTTTAGCGGTATCATTTGCAGATAAACCTGAGTCTGTATCCATCCCCATCATTGCCATTGTTTCTTTAACAAAAACTGGCGCAACAACGTTTACCCTAAAGTTGCTTATTTCTAGTGCTGCTGCTTTAACAAAACTCTCTAATGCACCGTTAGCCATACTGATTACCGAACTACCATGCATAGGCTCTCTCGATAAAACACCTGATGTGAGTGTGATTGAACCGCCTTCATTAATGAAAGGCTTTCCTAAACGCAGTAAGTTTATTTGTCCCATCAATTTGTTATTTAGTGCTGTTTGATAGTCTTTGTCTGTTAAATCATCAAAACCTGCAAATGCAGCGACACCTGCAGTAGATATCACCGCATCTACATGGCCAACTACTTCAAACATGTTACGGATTGAGTCTGGATTGCCTAAGTCAACTTTTAAGTCACCGTTAGCGTAGTTTGCTGAAACAACTTCATGGTGAGTTTTAAAGTTTTCCTCGACAGCTTGTCCAATTGTTCCGCTAGCACCTACTAATAAAATTTTCATATCAATCTCCAAATGGTCTTTTCGTTTAAGTTGTGTGTATTATATTGATTGTATAAAATAGAAAAATAACCTTGAAAAGAAAAGATTGTTCTCATGAAGAGAAAGATAGATTTGTTAAAAGCAATGAGCACCTTTATTATTGTCATTGATAAAGGTAGTTTTAGCGCGGCATCAAGAGAACTAAGCATAGTAACTTCTGCTATTAGTCGACAAGTGTCAGACCTAGAAGAGCACTTTGCATGTCAATTGCTTTATAGAAGCACCAGAGCCATGAGTTTGACAGCCGAAGGTAAACAGTACCTTGAACAATTCAGAAATATTATCGGTAGTGTTGAACAATTAGAAAATAAATCAGATGACTTGAATAGGATATTGTCGGGACATTTAACCATTTCAGCGCCAAGTGGCTCTGCCTCGTTGGGGTTTCTTAAATCGGTCAGTGATTTTATGAAACTACATCCAAAAGTAAAAATATCTTGGCTATTCGTTAACCGATTTGTCAATATGGTACAAGAAGGTATAGATTTATCTATTCGGGTAGGTGAGTTACCAGATTCAAATTTTGTTGCCCGTCGTTATGGCTCAACCCAGATTAATTTTGTTGCCAGCCAACAGTACCTCAACCAGCATGGCAATCCTAAACACCCAAAAGAGCTGTCAGAGCATCAGTGCTTAGTAGATAGCTCTAATCGTTTCCCTCTTCGCTGGCGTTATCAAGAGGAGGGCAAGGAATACCAAGCCCCTATTGACGCTTTTGCTGAAGCTAATGACGGTGACATAGTGGCTAAATTAGCGACGCAAAGCCTTGGTATTGCGTATTTACCAACGTTTTTAACTCAGCAGTACCTAGATGATGGCACCTTAATACCTATATTAACCGAATTTGAATTTGAGCGTATTCCCGTGTCTTTGGTTTATCCTGCTAAGTTAATGATGAATCCGTTGATGAAAGCATTGGTCGCTTATTTATTAGCTAACATTAAAGAGAATGATCGAATTACTTAATCATGTTAGCTGTTATTAAGCCTTAAAATCTGCCAAGATAATAATAAGGATACACAACTATTGGCAATGTTCTGTATCGTTTTAATTTTAGTTAACCGTCATATAGTCTTTTTGGGGTAACACCAATTCAATGAAAATAATTGCATTAATGTTAACTATTGCATCCTCTACCTGTTTCGCTGAGATCGATCTTGTTAAAATCGATAAATCTGAAAGGAGAATGTATTTACTTGAAAAGGAAAAAATAGTTAAGGAATATCATGTTGCTTTTGGTGACAATCCAAAAGGGCATAAAGAACAAGAAGGGGACGAGAAAACTCCCGAAGGTATTTACACCTTAGATTATAAGAAAGAAGATTCATCTTTTTATCGTGCTATGCATATTAGTTATCCAAATCAGGCAGATTTAGATAATGCAAAACGAAAAGGCTTTTCTGCAGGGGGACTTATTATGGTTCACGGGCAACGAAATAATCTTGGTAAATTCTCACGACTTACTCAGCGCTTTAATTGGACGAATGGTTGTATCGCTCTAACTAACTCAGAAATGGATGAATTTATGATGCTGGTAAAAGTCGGCACCAAAATTCATATCGAGTGGTAAAGTAAAAGTATTCTCAACCAGCAAACCGAATTATGTTGTTATCAGGCATTCTTACTCGCTTAGACACTACTTCAGCGTGATAGAAATTTTAGTTCCTTGCTCACTTGAAAGCGTTAATAGCCAACCTTGATGTTCACATAAACGTTTTACAATCGATAAACCAAAACCATAGCCCGTACTTTGGCTGCCTTTAACGGCCGGTTCGGTTATATTACCTGAAAGGTTTGCTTCAATACCTGGGCCGGTATCAGCAACAATCAGTGTTTTATCTTGCATCTCAATGACAACTTTACCTTGTTGGGTATATTGAAAAGCATTACCGATTAAATTGTCTAATAATACCGTTAACATGCCTGATTGTGCATACACTTCAACATCACAGTTGTCACTTACTTGCACTTGTATTGGTTTATTATTGATGAGGTGATTCTGATCAATAATAGATTGTTCAATTAAGGGCAGAATCTTTACTTGCTGTCTGTCTATTTGGGTATGTTCTTCCCTTGCAAGGGTAAGCAATGTGGTAACTGTTTGCTCCATTTGCGTACTCGCTTGGGAGATACGATCAATCACAGGGTTATTAACCTCTGCTGAGTGTTGACTACGATAAACCTCTACGGCATTTTTTATAATCGACACAGGTGTCCTAAGTTCATGGCTAACGTCGCGAGTAAAACATTTCTCTCTGAGCAGACTTTGGTTAATTCTCATCATAGCCTCTTCTAAGGTTTGCGCTAAAATTCTTATTTCGTTATTAGGGAATTGCTGCGCAAATTTTTCCGGTATATTTTCAGGGGCTACACCATTGACTAAATCAGCAAGTTGCTTCAATGGTTTAGCGGTTTTTCTGCCTAGCTGCCACGCAATAATAAAGGCAAGTAATGTTAATATTAAACCAGCAATAAACATTAATTTTAAGATGCCTTTAGTAAAAGGGCGGACTAATAACATTTCGCTGACCTCTGCGACAAGATAGACATTTTCAGATCTTGGTAATGCTAATAAATGATAGTGCCGATCGTTTTCCCCTGAAAACTCTTTTCTGCTTGGATCAGCAATAAATCGCTGTTTGATATCATTAGGTAGGGTGTCTTTTGAAAAATACAACGTCATATAACTTACACGTGGCGTAGGCCAAGACATACTCTGATCAAAATTTTGCTGTAAAAATTGAGCCTCTTGTCTGACTTCACGTTCTATAAACTCATCTTCAATGTTGTACATCAATATAAAACAAAACATGCCCCATACAGCAGATATCACTAAAGTAAATAAGCAAAATTGGTTAACAATTTTTCTGCTTAAACTATGAAATTTTACTGGGTTATTAGCCGCATGATTTTGTGATTGATTACTTTTATTATTATTTGTCATCGTTTATTACATCACTTTTTACATTTAATACGAAACCAATACCGTGCATGGTTTTTATCATAGGATAATCAAAAGGTTTATCTAACATATTTCGTAACTGATATATGTGAGATCTCAATGCATCAGATTCCGTGGGTTCATCTCCCCATATCTTCTGGGATAATGTCGATCGACTGACCACTTGCGGATATGCTTCAGCTAAAATGGAGAGAATACGATAGCTCATACTATGTAATTCAAGGGTTTCTCCAGCACGGGTGACTTGTTGTGTTTTTCTATCAATGCTCAGCTCGTCAAAAGTTAAAGTATCATTGGTTTGCAATAAATGGCGCCTTGATAAAGCGAAACAGCGAACTTCTAGTTCTTCTAATGAGAAAGGTTTAGTTAAATAATCGTCTGCACCGAGTGTAAAACCTGAAATTTTATCGTCAATACTGTCCCTTGCGGTGAGCATGATGATTGGCACATGATAGTTAGCTTTTTGACGTAATTGTTTACAAACTTCAAGCCCATCCATAACAGGTAAATTCAAGTCGAGAATAACTAAGTCATAATGATTTGTTAATGCGAGTGTTAAACCTTGATCACCCTGAGTAGCAAAGTCTAATATATGTCCTTTCACTTCCATATAGTTTGCAATGTTTTGGGCGATACTTTGCTGATCTTCAACGACTAGAATATATAAAGATTGATTATTCATTTAGTTTCTCTAATTGAACAGCCTTTTAACATTTTATGTAAAAGGGCTGTATACGTTACTCGTTATCTTACAGGGTATTCAACATTTCTTGTGCCGCTTTAAAATCAGGTTTTGCAGTAATCAACTGATTCAATGTGGTTTTTGCGTTAGCCGTTTGACCCAATCTTAACTGCGTTTTTGCAATTTTCATATCAATATTAGGGTTGTTAAGCGCTTTTTTACCTACTAACATCAAAGCTAATGATTGCTCAAAATCGAGGGGGGTATTGGCTAACTTTAAGTAATAGAAGCCATATACACTAACTAAAGAGACAAGGTATTGTTCAGCATCATTTGTAAGAGTTTCAAGTGCTGACTTGTCACCATCGATAAATTTAGCGATTACAGCCAAAGTTTTGTCTTCCAATCCAAGTTCGACGTTAACAGGTGTTAACCCTAAACTCTTCACTAATGCTGTAGCGACATCGACGGTTGAAGTCGGGTTTTGACCAGTAATTAAACGTCCGTCAATCGCTACATGGCTTAACATTATCTCACTTGATTGAAAGGTTGCGCCACGTTCTGAGAGTTTATCTTCAAGCATGAAATCAAAATCTTTTATCCACTTTTGCCCAAATAACTTTTCTTCTTGGTTAGTAAAACTGTTAATCACTTTATTGGCTATTAAATAACTGCCATCTTTTAGTTTCACATTAACTAAGGCTGCAGGGCCATGGCAAACCGCAGCGACTGTACCTTGTTGTTGATAAATCTGGGCAATAACATTTTGTAGAGCTGTGTCTTTTGGCAAATCAAACATCGCACCTTTTCCGCCTACAATGAACACTGCGTCATAAGCCGTTGCATCTATAGTGTTAGTTGGGATTGTATGATTAAGTTTTGCCATAATAGCTTTATTAACTAATACCTTTGCATTATAGCTTTTACTTGGGTCATATTTATCGGCCTCTACTTGACCGCCTTTTGGACTGGCTACATCAACGATAATGCCATTGTTTTTAAAGACAGAATACGCTTTTGAGAACTCATCAAATTCATATCCGGGTTGTTTATCTCCTTGACCATAACCACTGATAACCATCAGCACTTTCTTGGTGTTTGATGTTGCGTGAGCAGGTAGAACAGCGACAAATGTGGCAAATAGCGTGATTAATATTAGTGTGTGTTGTTTTATAATGTTCATTTGTTTCTCTCTCCATAGTATGAAACCCATTGTGACTGAGACAAGGTGAAACAGATGTGAAACTGCTTTGGCTCATCGAATAATTTAATACTTTGGCTAAAATTAAGGGATTAAACATCTGCCATTAATTGTTTCACTGAACTCTTTAAACTATGTCGGCTTGCATATACTCCGACTAAGGTTACTGTGGTTAAAATAGTGGCTAATGTTATGAATAAAATAAATAAATCAGGCTGGTAAGAAAGTGAAAACTGCGATTGATAAATTAATAACCCCGTAATGTAAGTACCAGTTATTGCACCTATTGCTATGATCAATGCGGTGATCATCCATTCAATAATATTAAGTTGTAAACAGGTGCTTTTTAAAAAGCCAAAGCTCATGATCACGCTATTCTTTTTCTTTTCTTTACTTTCAAGTGCATTAATTGATGACAACATGACAATAACGGCGAGTAAGATAATCATCACAGCAAAACCACTGATAACTTTGGTTATCATGGCTAAAATATCATCAAATTGTTTTGTTAATTCCTGCAGGGAGACCATTCTTACGGTAGGGTAATTTTCCCATATCTGACTCAGCAGGGGCCATTGCTGATCGTTAAGCTCTAAACTAGACATATGATATTGCGGCGCATTGATATGTTGCGCGGCGGTATGAGGCATTTGTACCCAGAAAGTAATTGAACCTGCGCCTGGTTTATATGCATGGCTCGCTGTAATCGTGAAGGTATAACTTTGTTGGTGAATAATAAATGTCAGTTTATCCCCGAGAGATAAGCCTAAATCCGTCATGACTTCTTCTTCAAGAGATATTTGTTGCCAGTTTTTAGGCTCTTTTTGCCACCATTTTCCCTGAATCAAACGGTTATTCTTTGGAATTTTTTCACTCCAATGTAATCTAATCGCGCTTGATAACGTCGCCAAGCTATCACTGGGCTTTTGGGTAAATTGACTAAGAGTCTGATTATTAATCTTCACTACTTTGACATAAAAGTAAGGCTTAGTTTGACGTAGACTAATATTATGTAGTGAAGACCACTGTTCAATTGCCTTCATTTGAGTTTGGTTTGCTTGTGAAATCATTACGTTACCATCATGTGTTCTTTGGTATGAAACCATGGTGTCGCCTAAGTCTTTTAACAGCATGAGCGTAAACAAAAGTAAAAATGTACTTAAGCCAATTCCCAATATTTGAGTGCTTTTACTTAACAAACGCTGTTTCATCATAAACAGGGTAAAGGGGATGAGTCCTGAAAATTGCTGGCTAGCTTTTTCACCTAAACTTAATACTGCCCAACTAATTGCTGCCATCAGCAATATAGTGATTGAGATACTACCGACTAACATCAGGGTTAATAAGCCATTGTCAGAGTACTTTACGGCAACCAAAACAAGCACAAGCAGGGCGCATAATTTGATAAAAGCCAACGAAATACTTTTTTGGTTTTGATGAAACAGCTTAGCCACGGATGTTTGAGACAAACTTAGCCAAACTGGTGAATGAAATACGGCAAACAATAATACACATGTCGCTATCGTTTTGGCGGCAAGCCATAACTCTAATTGCCAAGTGATTTGAGCAAATGTTTCAGATAACCACCCAACGATCAACCAGTGAAATAGGCCAGAGAAAATTGCCACAAAGGGTATGAGTACGAGTATATTAATGAGCCATTTACTCAGTGATAATTGTAAACCTGTTGCTTTTGATGCGCCTAAGCTCATACAAACTGCTGAAAAATATTGTTCTTTTTTTAAGTGTACCTGTGCTATTTGTTCTATGGCGATAGCGGCCATAAAGAATAAAATAATGGAAGATAAACCTAAGAAGTTTTCTGTGCGTTGCCAAAAAGAAGCCAGCGGATGAGAACCATTTTTATGATGAATTTTCGCCGCGGGAAGTTGTGCTTGTTGCCACTCAATTACTTGCTGTATTTGGGATTTTGATGCCGTAATAAGGTAACGATGCTGAATAAGATCTGTTGGAAATGCCAGTCTTTGCATATCATCAATATTGACGATAGCGCGCATAGATACATTGTGTCCTTCCATTAACCTATCAGGTTCGTGAATTAATACTTTTGATACAATAAAGTTTTGTTCACCAATGTTGATGATGTCTCCAATCGATATGGTTAGACTGGAAAATAGACGACTATCTAACCATATATTCCCGGTTTTAGGGCCACCTTTAGTACTTGTTGCAGGGCTTTGTAACGTTTGAGAGGTGAGAAGTTTTCCTTGTAAAGGATAATCACTTCCGACTGCTTTTAGTTTTGAGCGTTGCCATTTACCTTGAAAGGTTAACGTTGCATTAATCTGCACTGTCTTGACCACATTATCACTAAAGTTGGTTAACGTAGTGAACTGCGCTGTGGTTAATTTGTCCTTTTGCGTAAATACTGCATCGGCACCTAAGAGATTTTGTAAATTTCCTTGCAAGTACTGTTGAATGGTATTACTTGCTAACGATAGAGTAACAATAAAAACCATTAATATGCATTGAACCCAGCGCAATAATCGTTGATGAGGCTGGCGATATTCTTGGGTAAAGTAGTACCAAGCTAAGTGCATATGATGGGTTAACATGACGCCACCTGCTTTTCTTTTGTGGAAAGGATATTAGTGAGGTCTTGTACATCAGTAGCATGATGCAATGACGTTTTAGTGAGCTCTCCATCAGCGAGCGAATAAATATTCTGCGCTTTATTTGCTAACGAATTACTGTGAGTCACAATGATTAGACCAGCATTATTTTCTTGGCAACAGGTAAATAAAATGTCAGAAATTTCATCTGCATTGTGCTGGTCTAAATTACCTGTTGGCTCATCGGCAAATATAAATTTTGGTGAAAATACTAAGGCACGCGCAATGGCTACGCGCTGTTGTTCTCCACCACTTAATTGTGATGGTTTATGATCCGCTCTATCAGACAAACCCACCTTTTCTAACCAATGCTTCGCTTTGTTTATTGCCTGTTTATCTCCACGTAATTTCAGTGGTAAAGCAACGTTGTGCAAAGCGGTTAACTCAGGCAATAAATGAAACTGTTGAAAAATAAAACCAATGTCTGATCGCAAGTTATCAAGCGTTGAAGTGTGCTTGTCGTTGATGAAATAGCCTTGACCGGATGTGGGTTTTTCTAAACCAGAAAGTAGCATAAGTAAACTTGATTTACCGGCACCTGAAGGACCCGTGATGGCATAAGATTGCCCTTGGCATATTGTTAAATCAAGGTCTTTAAATAAGGTAATCGTTGAAGCCTTATTTTTAGAATTCATGTTGTTAGAAGTCAGTCTATCAGAAGCAATATTTTCAAAAGATTGAGAGACGTTTTTTAATTCAATTGAACAAGGCATAAATTTGTACCACAGTAATTATTCATGTTGCTATGGTATTAAACGGGCTGTGAAACGAATGTGAAAAAAACAAAGAAAATACGTAGGATAGATAAAATGGAATGTCTGCTATCGTTTGTTGGCAGTAGGGCGAGTTTACTGATTTCACTTTTATTTCACGTAAGGACGAATACAGTTAGGTCACAGCTTGGTATTAACAATTTAAAAGTGATAAAAATGAAAACATATTACCTGAAGATATCATGTCTATTTGTGATCTGCGTTATAGCTACGTTTACCTCCCTCCATGCCGCAGAAAATACACCAGAGCAACTGACAACAGCTAAGGAAAAAGTAAACAAGGCAATTATTAAGTTCGAAATGACAGACAAAGCACGTTGGTCTTACCGTCTTTCTCGCTATGAAGACGAGGAGGGTGACATAACAAGTAGTATTGAGCAATACTCGCCACATTTAACTGAGCCTTGGCTTCTCAAACAACTCAATGGCGAACACCCAACAGATAAACAAATTAAACAGTTTGCTGATAAAAAACATGCACAAAATAATACAAACAATGAAGGAGGTAATAGTCGGCTTAAGTTACGCAAGCTTATTAATGAAGATAGCCTGTCTTTAGTCTCTACTAACGAGCAACATTTAGTTATGGCATTTGATGTTAACTTGAAGAAGCTGGGTAAGGATTCTATTGGTAAACTCAAAGGAGAGTTAACGTATCAAAAAGAAAAACAGTTTATTGAAAAAATATCGATAAGGAATAGGGAAGAATTTTCTCCCATGTTTACCGCCAATATTACTGACTTAGCGATAACCTTCACCTTTTTAGAAATTAATGGCGCAGTGCTTATCAAGCAAAATGAAATGAAGATGAAAGGCAGCTTTGCTTACTTCACTGAGATAAACGAAACTTCACTAGATGAATTTGAAGGTTACGAATATCAAAGTAACTAAACGAACAAGATAAAGCATTAAAACAGCACTGTGCTGTTTATTACCTTTTACTTAGCCAGTTGATTAAACTTAACGGCTCAATCCTATATTTATGGGACTAAGCAGATAGAAATATAAAGTCTATCGTTAAGTATTAATCAATGTAGAAGGAGTAATAAAGATCTGTCGATTGCTCAATACCACTGACAATTTCTAACCAAAAGCGATTTAAAATGAACATTCTTACTGTCAGTTCATTAATGGGTTCATATACGCCAATACCGTACTTTAAATAAACTCTGTTGCCGACATAGCCACTAACCGTTGCTTGAATTTGATCGCCTTCACCTTCAGTATCAACTGCGATATTACTGATCAGTGGTATTTTTTCTATTTGGTCAAATAATCCAGCGCTATTGGTCGCGCCAAAGCCAACCAATAAACTGGCGGCAACGGTACTTTTTTCTGCCCCTGCATCTAAACCTCTTCCTCTGACTAGATAAGATAAAATTTCAGGCATTTCCATTGTTGGCGTTGAGAAAAGCTCCATATTTAATGCGTTGGCTAAACCGGTTACCCGAATGCCGACATCAATGTCTTCAGATTTAATATGTCTACTGGCACGTAGATTAAAATAAGGGTTATCCATAGGTCCATTGAAGGTGAACTCTCCTTTTTCTATATTAAGTTTTTGGCCATAAGCTTGAAAAGTACCATCAGACGATTGTATTTGACCGAAAAGTTGGAATGGGTTTTTTTCTTGTTGACTGATTTGTAATTGACCGAACAAATGGCTTGTTAATCCCTGGCCTGATATTTCAAATGCGGGTTTGATATTAACGCTAATGTCGGTTTTTATATCAAAACCAGACGATTCTTTAACGACTGCTTTGCCGTATTTATCAAGTATGATGACATCATCACTTAATGAAACGCTGCTTTCAGGTAGTTTCTCAATATTAAATAGGCCATCCACAACGTCAATATTGCCACTAATGGTTAAGGCTTTTTCTACCAGCGAAAAATTCAATGTAGGTGAAATACTCATGACTAATTGTGGCGGGAAAACTAACGGCAGTGCGTTGCCAATTAGATCTAGGTTCATCGATAAACCTTTTTGCCATGATATATCTCCCTGTAATTCTGCCTGTTTATCGGCGAGATAAAAGGCAGCGTTTACAGCTGCTTGATTATTGTTAATGATGACAGAAGTGGATACATTTTCTAAGGTATTGGCATTTTGCAGTAATCGAAACTTACCCTTAGTCAAGGCTATGTCACCATTCAATAACGGAGAGCCAAGTGTGCCATCAATAGATATATCTGCTGTCACTTTACCTTCTAAAGTGATCACCTCTGTTAAAATACCTTGAAAAGGTAATAAGTTAATTTGATTTAGTGATACTTGTGCATTTACCGTGGAATCGATAAAAGAGGGATCACCTTCGGAATCACTGACTAAGCGTTCATCATCAACACTAGCATCAAAAAAGTTAATGGTAGAAATAATGTCTACTAAGGGGAGGTTATTCGTCGAAATTAACGCTAACTTGCTTGTTAATTGTGTTTCATTTACGGTCAAAGCAAACAAACCTTGTGACCATTGTGACAGTACATGTTCGCCAAAATCATCGCGAACGTTTAAGTAACCCGGCGACATGGCAAATTGTGCCTTTGCTTTTATAGGTTGTTGATAAGTCCAATTTACCTTGATGTCACCTTCAATTTTACTAATTATTTCAATGTCTTCAGGTAAAAATAATTCGTCAATGGTCGCGAGATCAATATTCACTTTCAGCGCAACATCGCCAGCATTACCGAGAGTTACTTGATGAGGTAAACAAAGCCCAAGCCCTTCACCTTGCCAACAATGACGGGCAACCATGCTTTCTTGTTTGGTTAAATCGACCTCAATATCGAAATTTTTGTCATTGTTTAGGGTAATATTTTTATAGGTAAGTGCGCTTTGCTCAATAGTACTTTTCCACTGAGTAAATTTATCATCCCAATGACCAGATAAGGCAAGTGCACCAGAAAAATCTCCCATCCATTGAGCGTCTATTTGATGATTAGCTGCATTACCTGTGACATTAAATAAGATATTTTCAATACGATGACGCGTAGATTCATTAATCCAATCCAATTGATCATTCTTCATTACTAAATGGATATCGTGCCCATTCATTGGTTGATAACTCGCTTCAAAAGCTAACGAATCACTATACCATTGTTGCCAATTTAACTGGGTTAATTGACTCTGCAAGTTAACTGTTGGGTTGTCTTGTTCCCCAGTTATTGAAAAATCACTGGTCAAGTTGCCGTTTATTTCTTGATGCCAGTGAGCAAAATTATCAACTGTTAATCTCCCTTTAATATCCCAAAAATGACTATCAGAGGCTTGCAGTGTTAAGGCACTATTATTGAAATCGATAAACAAGTTACCTGGCTGTAAATGACCTAATTGATCTAAACCAATATCTGCTTTTATCGTGAGAGCTAGGCCATTTATATTTCCTGAGATGTCGGTATCACGTAGCGAGACAGACCATGATTTTTCTGACCATGAACCCCGACTGTTAATGCTTCCTTGTAACCTGCCAGTAACTAGATCAGGTAGGTTTTCTGTTAACACATCTGTTTGTTCTTTATTTGTGCCTAAGTTTGATAAAGCTGGAATGTTAATTTCGGGCAAGGTAAAACCCGTTGATTGAGCCGATAACTGCCAACTAATATCACCGGGTACTAAGGCTAAATCACCTGATAAACGTAATTGGCTTGTTGAATTTTTATCGTTAAAAAGAAACTCATCAATGCTGGCGTAATCTTGTCGGTAACTTGCTTTGAGTTTCAATTGTGCATTGTTATAGCCATAACCAGTAAGGTTACTGGTTAAATCTAACGCTTGCTGTGTTACATCACCAGAGAGCGATAACAGTAATGAGGAATACTCGCCATACTCAGTTAGTGATAAAGGCGTAGGAATTTTCTGCGCGTCTATTTTTACGCTAAATGGCATGGCTGCATCAATGAAATTAATGTTGCCTTGACTGTTAAGCGCTAAGTTACCTTTGCTGATCACATCAAAGTCTAAGTCTTCAAATGATCCCTGAATTGAAAGTTGTTGAATACTATCTTCAATTTCTGGCCACAAAGACACTTTGTGTAGCTGACTTTTTAAATGCGTTGTTAGCTGGTAGGGCGGTAGTAACTTTACTTCAGCAGTTAATTGATTAATAGAAAATGCTGATGTTGTGGTTACAAAATGGCTGATACTAACATCGGTGTTTACCCAAGTAGCACTTAGTTGATTATTGCTTGAAAGCCAGATTGATTGCTTTTCTTGCTCATCTTTTGAACTAGCTTGAGACGTTGGCGGAATCTTAGGGTATACAGTCAAAGTGTCTACAGCCAAACTATCGAGTTGTAATTGCTCAATGTTCAGGGCAATAGGCAGGTTAATTTCCGGTAACTGCGTAAAGGCATTATTAACCAAAGTGCTTGTGCTTTGCTTGGTAATTGGCGCTGTATTTTGCTCTTCAACTAACAGTAACGTTAGCTGCTTTGCTTTTGGCTGTAGAAAGTGAAAATCACTGTTACGGATAGACAATTGCGTTATGAACTGCTCAATGGTTATTTTAGTTTCATTGACAACTATCAGGCTCTCTTTAAGCTCAACAAGCTTAGCGTTTATTGAAAAGGGCATTTCAACAAGTGCTGAGGAGGACTTATTTTCTGATGAAACTAGATTGTCGCTCTCATTGTCAGATAAGTAGTGTAAAGAGAAATAATCAGCTGTTGCAGATTTAATGCATAAGGTTTTATTCCAGATACAAGCAAAATTAATCTCTGTTGATAAGTCTTTTACCTTTATATTAAGATTATCGAGCTGTAATTGGAATGAGCTTAATTGTACATCCCGTACTAAAGAGCCGCTTTTATAGTCAAAGCTAACACCCTCAATATTATTGAGTAAGGTTAAGGTGATATTTGTGCCCCACGGCGTCGTTACGAGTACGGTGATAAAGCAAAGTGATATTGCCAAATACTTAGCTATAACCAAACTAATTTTACGCCACATCATAATTCAGCACCTAAACTAATATGAATTCGATTAGTTTTTTTATCGCCATCAAAACCAAAGGCGTAATCAAATTTTACTGCACCAACGGGTGTCAGATAATGGATACCTGAGCCAAAAGAATAGACCGGATTAAATTCACCTTTATTTGCCACACTGCCGCCATCTGAAAATAATGCTACGCGCCATTTATTGGTTAGATAATATTGATACTCAATGCTTGCTACCATCAAACGCGTACCACCAACGACAATTAGCTCAGGGTTTTCGGGGTCTGAGGATGACGGAACCGTAGAGCCGATAGATTGATAGGCAAAACCACGAATACTTTGGTCGCCACCAGCATAAAAGCGTAATGAAGGCGCTAATTCGGCATCTCTATCAATATATATAGCGCCTAATTCTGCCCGGGTCACTAAACGGTGCTTGGGTTTCAACGTGGTAATATAATTCCAGCGTCCGTGTATTCTAAAAAAACTATTATCAGAGCCTGCTTTTAGATGCGCGCCTTCTATATTATATATTTGTCTGAAACCCGAGCTTGGATCTAAAGCAGAGCCACCACGAATGGTTCTAGACCACAGAATACCTGGAATAATATATTGCACATTATCTTGTTTTGACCAATCAATATTAGGCTCAACTTCGTCTAAATTATAGTGCCACGCTTCTTGGTGCACTCGGGTATAAATTTGTCTATTCCAGTCGTCTTTACTGATCACACGCCCAATTTGGGCGGAATACACCTTTGAAGTTAAATCAGGATATTCATCAGTTTCTACCGTTATTTTAAATTGTAATAAATCTTCAGTTGGGTGGCCTAACGGGATACTGTAGATAAAGTTACCAGTAGGGTTTTTTGGCGAGTATTCAATTTTAGTCTCTTGAAAGTGACCATATTTATTAATAAGCGGTGTGCGCCAACCAACGGAAAGACGAAACTTAGTATCGGTGGCATAACCGACACCAAAATCAAATTGATGACTTTTTGCTGGCGTTAAAGTCACATTAATAGGCATGGTAAAATCATTAACACTACCATCCGGTGTAATGGCTGGAAGAACTTGTACATTACTAAAATACTGAGTAGATTGAAGCTGTTGCTGTAATTTATGAAAATCATGGGTGTTATAAAAATCGCCTTTTTTGAAGGGGATCATACCCGTTAATAGTTGTGGTTTGAGGTCGAAGTCGTTGAAATTTACCTCACCAAAACGATACCGAGGGCCACTGTCATAGGTAATATTGATGTTTACATCATCAAAACCTTGTTTAATGGTTATAGTACTATCGACAAATTTTCCGTCAAAATAACCACGTTGTAGTGCCAAAGATAATAAGTCAGATTTCACTTTTTCGTATTTACCATGATGAAGTTTATCGCCATGGTGAATGTCAATATTGTTGAGTAAGGTTGTAAAAGCGGGGTCGTTTTGCGCAGCGCCTGTTATGTTGATGTCGACATTATCAAGTAGGGTTGGTTCGTTTACTTTGATGATAAGTATTAATTTCCAAGGATCTTTTTCAACAACTACACTTATGTCTGCTTGGTAATAACCTAATGAATTTAATGCCTTGAACGCTTTCTCTTTGGCAGAATAGATAAAGGCAGAGCGTTCTAAATCAGTTTTTGGCAAAGCACCTAAATAGGAATTGATGTTTCTTTTAACAGCTTTTGATAATTCACCATCAAGTGTCACCGTTAAATTATTTGCAAAAGCGACGTTGGTGAAACATAGCAACAATAACAGCACTATTAACGGCTTGATTTTTATCTTAAAAAACCTTACTAGCGCATTGAAGTGATGTGGAATGTTCAAAACCATTAAATAGATATTATTCCTGAAGAAATTATTACTGATTGCATGGTAAATATTACGCTATAAATAGTATTCTGACCATGAGTATTAGTAAACTCCTAGTGCTGACATTCGTTGTTTTTAAAGGGTTACTCAATGCAGACTTATTTAAAAACTTTGTTGCGTGATATACGATTAAAGGTAGAGTTTATTATTCTAATGTAATTAGCCTTTTCATTTGCTAAAAATCAAACTGTAAATAAACAGTATTGTAGTTACTACCGCCTTTAATTCGCCCAAACTGAGAAGCCGATTCAAAAATAGAAGAGCGATGATGAATGCCATAGCCAAGCCATGTTGCTTTTAACGCGTGGACATTGAAAATATCACCTAAATTAATATCGACAGAAAAGTCTATCGCGTTCATTAGTTTACTTGGGCTATATCCTTTTTCTTCCATCTCAGTTTTCTCAATATAGGTCACATCAGAGATGTATGAAATTCCTTCAGCAATACCTAAGCGCCATCGTACTGGCCAATGAATGGTATAATAAGCTTTGATGCCGAGTTGATATTCCTGTTCGCTATCTTGTACATCTGATTGCCAGTGCCAAGCAAACCCAGTGACGAGATACAATTCAATCGGTAAACTAAACAATTCATCTGTTAGCGGTACGCCATAGAATAAAGAAGTGAGTTGGTTGTTAAATTCGTCTTTTTCAGTATCACCCGCAAGAATATCGCCAATATTTGAGGGTGTTGCCCAGCCGTGAGCAACGCGAAGGTAGCTGCCATTGTTTAGTGTGTTTTTTTTGCTTTTAGTTTTATCATTGAAAAAAGCTATCCCAAGGTACGCTTCACTTTGCCAGCGTTTATCAACAATATTACTTTGATAAGCGTTATTATCTAATCCGGTTACACCGAGTGAACCAATGAAGTATAAGTTAGAAATGACATGGTATCTTGATTCAATGGTTGCGTTTACATCAATACCTGCACCAATGCGTTCATCGGTTAATTCATTCAAGGCATAATAATAACTATTAAAATCAGCACTTTTATAACGAGCGGTTAATTTGGGTCTAAATTCCCAACTGTTGTGTTGAAAGTACCAACTGCTGATGAAATTTGCATACGGCTTTCCCTTAAGATCACTCAAAAGTTCCACATCAAAATGATGGCTGTTACTGGTGTTTTTACGCCATTGAAAACCAAAATCAAAGGTATCTGCCTGTGTTTTATTTTGGTATTCATTGGGGATATCGACAAAGCGCAGGCGACCTAGGGCATTAAGTTCCCAGTCAGCTTTTTTTAGCAGGTGTCCGCCACCCTCAATACCGCGTAGAAAAAAAGTATCTCCTTCATAAAACATCATAGGTACGATACTGTTGACTTTATCATCCTCGGCATCAAACGGAATACTGGCACTTCTAACTAGAAGGCCTAAACCCCAAGGTTTTTCTTCAGCCTCAGGATTAGCAAATGCATTCAAGCTGATTGATAATAAAACTAATGAGATGATTAAGCGCATAATTATTTCTCTAAAATCAATGAGGTTTACATCATTTATGTTAGCAGTATAGTGAGAGCCAGTGGGAATTAATGTGAAGTAAATAATACGTAAAGTTGCTAACTCATATTATAGTTAAGCATTTTGGAATTCTGTTGTTAGATTTAACAATCACCTTTTAGCAATACACTTTAGCCTTGTTGGGCAAAAACTGAACGAGGAAAAACAATGTCATTAATCGCGAAAACACCTAAACCGCCATACTATGCTGTTATTTTCACATCCACACGGACAGAAGGGGATAATGGTTATGGTGAAATGGCTAACAGAATGGTTGAACTAGCACAGCAGCAATCAGGATTTTTAGGCGTAGAATCAGCCCGTGAAGAGGTTGGTATTACTGTTTCTTATTGGGCAGATCTAGATTCAATTAAAAACTGGAAGTCGAACGCTGAACATTTACAAGCACAAAAAACGGGTCATACATCATGGTATGAGTCGTTCAAAGTGCGTATTTCAAAAGTAGAACGAGATTACGGTATCTAATATGGTTGGTATAATCTATAACAACTATATTTTTGTTTAAAAGTGATTAACAATATTTTAAACTGATTTAATACAAAGAGTTGTTCACATGAATTTACTTGTTAAGTAACCAGCTATAGTTACTTAAGTGTTCGTGATCTTAATCAGGAGTATTACTCATTAAACCTCTATGGATAGTCATCTTTATCATTGTGTTGATTTGGTCAGGAATATCTCCTAAAGATCAATTTACTTGGTTTCTTGAAGTACTTCCTGCAATAATCGGTGCTGTGTTATTAACGGTTACCTACAACTCATTTCGCCTTACATCAATGTTATATTTCTTTATATTATTACATTGCATTGTATTAATGATTGGTGGTCATTATACCTATGCTGAAGTGCCTTTTTTTGATGGTTTATTCGGTGCAGAACGTAATAATTACGACAAGGTGGGGCATTTCTTCCAAGGTTTTGTTCCTGCGCTTTTAGCAAGAGAAATCTTAATTCGTAAAAATGTAGTCAACGGTAACGTTTGGCGTAATGTGATTATTGTTTCTATCTGCCTAGCATTCAGTGCTTTCTATGAGTTAATTGAATGGTGGGTGGCGTTGATGTCTGGTGAAGATGCAGAGGCATTCTTAGGAACACAAGGTTATATATGGGACACCCAGTCAGATATGGGGTTGGCCTTGTTAGGAGCAATTTGTTCATTGGTTGTCTTAACAAAAATTCATAATCACCAATTAAAAGAAATCAGCAACAATTAACTTGAGACGCTAAGTAAATGCTGAATATTGTCTTAGCTTTACTGCGCTTCAAATTCAGCCAGCCATATTATCTTTATTAAGCGTGTAAACTTAGGGAAGTTTTTAAATGCCTCATGTAGAAATTAAATATTCAGATAATGTCGAGTTCGATACACATCAAGTGTTTGACGTGGTTGAAGAGATCATTAATAAACAAGATAAGAGTGCAGGGGAATGTAAATCAAGAGCTTACCCTTGCTCTCAATACAAATACCCGCACCTACTCGTTACCGTTTCATTATTACCTAAACCGCACCGAGACGAAAGATTTACCCAAAAGTTAAGCTTTGAAATCGAAGCGGCAATAAAAGCTCATTTAAAACAAAGTTTGTATTTTTCATTGAACATTGAATACAGTTTGAATTACTACACCACCAATATTCATCGTGTTGCAGGAGACAATCTGCAGACAATGGATGACAACTTTAGCGATTAACTTTAACCACTACCATTACTTGCCTTTTAGAGGGCGTTTTGCCCCAACACGGATAAGCACATGTATCTTTTATTAACCGTAATCGTTTCAACCTTAATTGCTGGATTGGCAATGCCATTAGGTGCTGGCATTGCCCACTTTGAGCGTATTAAAGAAAAGTGGATTGAGGAAGAGTTTAGGCACAGTGTCATGGCATTTGGCGGTGGGGCGCTATTGTCAGCTGTTGCGTTAGTGCTAGTACCTGAAGGCATGGCAACGCTTGCACCACTTTCAGTGTGTTTTTGCTTTATTGTTGGTGGGCTGAGCTTTATGTCCCTCGATGTTTACCTTAAAAAAATAGACACGCCAGCGAGTCAACTCGCGGCAATGCTTTCTGATTTTATTCCTGAATCAATCGCCTTAGGTGCGGCATTTGCCACCGGTGATAGTAGCGCTTTTTTACTTGCCGGATTAATTGCACTACAAAATGTTCCTGAAGGGTTTAGCGCTTATCGGGAATTGAGCACGACTGCGGTTTATAAACCGAGAAAGATTATCACTATGTTTACCTTAATGGCCTTACTTGGCCCAATTTCTGGTGTATCTGGCTATTTATGGTTATCTGATTACCCAGAAATAATCGCTGCGATCATGCTTTTTGCTTCTGGCGGTATTCTTTATTCAATATTCCAAGATTTAGCACCTCAAGTAAAACTAGAAAAACATTGGGCTCCACCAATGGGCGCAGTACTAGGTTTTGTTCTTGGCATGCTTGGTTTCATGTATACAGCATAAAGTCTAATTATTAGCCTTAGTCGTATTTCGTCACTTACCAATAATAAAAATATAATAGGATTAACAAATGTCTGAAGTAACTATTTATTATCTTGAAATGAACTCACTAAATGAACTGAACCCCAAGCTAGAGTCTAAAGGTTTAACCATTACAGAAGTTGAAATTAAGAATTTTCGATTCAATCGATTTCTATATCAATATGTTGGAGAACCGTGGCAATGGACTGATAAGCTTACTCACAGTGATGAATTGTGGAAAACTTATGCTGAAAGTCCAATGGTCAGTACTTATGTGGCCTATTATCGAGGCGCAATTGCGGGTTATTTTGAACTTCAAAATACTCCATTAGGGGATGTAGAGATCATGTACTTTGGTTTGGCTGAAGATTTTATCGGTAAAGGTTTTGGCGGCTACCTTCTTACACGTGCTATTAAATCAGCTTGGACTTTGCCTGATGTAAAACGTGTTTGGCTTCATACCTGTAGCCTTGATCACCTAAGTGCTTTGCAAAACTACAAAGCCCGTGGTTTTAAAATCTACAAAGAAGAGGTAGAACAAGCTTAACCTGTAAAATTGACTGTGATGAGAGTCACTTTATCAGATATAAGTAAACCTTCTCATTGAAAGGCTGTTAAACGAGCATTGCTAAATCAGTTTTAATATTTTAACGCGTCATATCGACATATTACTGAGACGTCTACATAATAAGCTGTTAGCTACTCGGAGAGTTCGTATCAAATTTTCAATCTTAATATGTTTATTGTTTTCATCATTTTCTTTTGCAGGAGAGGTTTACGATAAATTCCCTGAACAAATTGAAGCTAATGAAAAATATGTTTTTTATTCGCATGGCTTTATTGTTGAGGGTACAAATCCGACCCCTAAGAATGAAAGGTGGGGAGTATATGAGTTCCCTGCAATAAAAGAATCACTTGCTGACAGTCAGTACAACTTGATTGCTTATCATCGACCCAAAGGAACAGATCCTTTTGTTCATGCAAAATCACTTGCTAATGATGTTAGGAAACTCTTAAAAAAAGGTGTAGCAGCCAACCACATAACTATTATTGGATTCTCTCGCGGAGCATTTATTACTAGTTTAACCTCTCATTATCTAGAAGAAACTCCAGTTAACACTGTTCTATTAGCTGGTTGTGGGCGTATCGTTTCAAATAAGTATTCAGATATTAAAATGAATGGCGCTTTTTTATCCATTTATGAAACTACTGACGGCGCTGTTACATGTGAAAAACTCAAAAATAGAAGCCCTCAATTAACCTCATTTGATGAAATATCTATTACTACTGGTGAAGAACATGGTGCTTTTTATAGACCTATGCCTGAATGGGTGGTTCCTGTAAAGCAATGGGTAGTTGAAAAGAGTAGTTAACAAGTCGTTTAAAAAGACAAAACACAGTTGGTTTTTGCTCCTTCGTCGCGTATTTTAACCAACTATTATTTGCCCATTAACGAGGGCGTTATAAGTTTTTCAATTTTGGAGTTTTATTAAATGGATTTAGTGCACAAAATTAAAGTTAGCTTTTTCTTTCTTTTTATCATATCACTTACGAGCTGCTCGACATTGGATATTCAACCTTGGTCGTCAGAAGAAATTGTAGATGGCATCATTACAACAGCAATTACAGGTGATAATACTTCTTATGGTAACGAAGCAACGTGTAATCACTACAAAATGAAATGTGGTTCTGGTTACCGGGAGTGGGTAAAAGACGGAAAGATTGCTTGTTCATGTAGAGATGATTAAACTTATAGCAAGCTGTTAAATCAGGACGAAATACAGCTGGCTGTGTTTCGTTTTCCAACATTTTAGCCAACAATATTTTGCCCATTAACGAGGGCGTTGGCAATCAGGAGTATCACGCATGAGTACTAGTACAAAAGGTAGTTGTTTGTGTGGAGAGGTTACTTACGAATTAACAGGAAATATTGGTATTTTTCAATATTGCCATTGTTCCCAGTGTAGGAAATTTACGGGCAGTGCGCATGCATCAAATCTTTTTGTTTCGCCTGACCAGTTTTCGTGGTGTAAAGGTGACTCATTTGTTGGGTATTATGCTCCAAAAGAAACAAAATATTTTGCAACCTCATTTTGTAAGCAATGTGGCTCATCATTACCATGGCTTGCCAAGGGTGGAAGAGTTGTAGTTGTTCCAGCTGGTTCACTCGACGAGCACCCAGGAATTGAACCATCCCAAAATATATTCTGCGCATCAAAGGCAGGATGGTACACACCTGCAAGTGAGCTTCCACAATATGATCAGCTTCCGAATAAGTAACATAAAACGGCTAACAAATCGTTTAAAAGAACGAGAAACAGTGGCTTTTTATTCTTCGTCGCTAATTTTAGGCAACAATTTTTTGCCTCTTAGCGTGGCAATAGGTTTCAGTGTAAAGGTTATAACTCAACGTTTGGTATTCTCAAGGAAACGTAAATTTGAAAAAGTTTATGGTAGTAGAAAAGTTTAAATCAGGTTGTATTGAAGCAAATTATGAAAGGTATAACTCGCAAGGTCGTATGTTCCCTGATGGACTTCATTATCTAAATTCTTGGGTGAACAAAGAACTTAATGTGTGTTATCAACTCATGGAGTCAAATGATATTGAGCTGTTCTCTGAATGGTTTAAAAGATGGGATGACTTTGTTGATTTTGAACTAGTTCCACTGGATTGAATTACAAATAATATGCTAATTAATAAGGATAAAAAATAGTTGGCTGCGTTCACTTTAGCCAATCTTTACTTCACCTGTAATTTGGGTGTTATACGTAAATCGTAATCTAGGATGGATAATGAATCGAATTAAAATTTTTAGAGCATTAAGTTTTGTTATTGGCTTGGCAATGTTGTTAGCAAGTGCAATGGTATTTTTAGGATTGTCCTTCTTTCCTAAAACTAATAACATTGGAATAACAGGTTCTACTTTGGTGGGAGCTTTCTTCATGTTTTATGCCGTAACTGGAACATCGGATATTTTTAAATACTTCAAAACTCGCTGTGTTAAATAAATAGGTACAACAAGCCTTTAAAGCTGGACTGTGAAGTTGGCTTGGTTCCGTATCTCTACACATTTAACCAACAATTACTTCGCCCCTAATAGTCGTGTTATATATACAAGGAGTGTACATTATGAAAAGGTTACTAATTATCGTTCCATTCATTTTTCAAATTCAAGGCTGCAATGATGCAAATGCAACATCACCTATTCCTGCCATTGAGTATGAAATATTGCATGAAGCGCATTACAATGAATACGCAGATTCTACAAGCAAAGGCTTTCTTGTTATAAAAAGCCAAACTGAGTATGAAAATGAGTTACTTAAAAGAACAAGTGAAACGGTAGAAGCAGTAAATTTTGAGGAAGAAACAATTGTATTAATTGATATGGGTACTAGAAATACGGGTGGTTATACTATTGATATTCAGTCTTTTACGGAAGAAAACAATTATATTAGAGCTAAGGTTTTTCTAACTTTACCTGGAGAAAACTGTGTTACAACTCAAGCTATCACAAACCCTTTTAAACTAATCATGTTAAAAACAATAAAAGATATATTAGTAACTGAAGAGTTAAGTATTGCAAGTTGCTAGTATGTATAACAAGCTAATAAATAAGGATAAAAAATTTTTGCTTTGTTTCGCCCTCAAACATTTTAGCCAACAGTAATTTTATGCTCATGGCTACGTTACCGAGCACTTCAAATTTTAGGCTTGTTGAGAAGTCAGTGTAAAGATACAGTATTTTGTTTTGGTGTTTAAAATTAAAAGCGGTGGCAAGTCATTTAAACCTGCTAGGCGACAATACTCAAAGAGGAAGAGCAATGAAAGTTAGAAATGGAATTATAGGAAGCTACTTTATAGTTTTGTCCTCGTTGGCCCATGCTGACATAAGCTCTGTTGATAAAGATAGTATATTGAATGCGCTTACGAGCAACATTCAGTCACAATATGTTGAAATAAAAAAGATAGATAAAATTTCAAGTGCTTTAGCAAAGTTTAAAGTTAGCCCCGCATTTAGTAATAGCCAATCACAAGAGCAATTTGCTTCTCTATTAACTGCAGAGTTACAAAATATAGACAAGCATTTTGCAGTGCAATGGCAAAATCCAAATGAAAGCCAAGATCGGCAAACAAAGTATGAATCTTGGTTTGCTAAATTAAGTCGAAAAAATTCAGGATTTAATCGAGTTGAAATACTTGATGGTAATATAGGTTATGTAGATTTTTGGGGGTTTGATGCATTGTCAGACAATTCAAGAAAAGTTGCAGAAGGTGTGATGGGCTTTGTGTCTAATGTAGATGCTCTTATTTTTGACCTTCGTAAAAATGGTGGCGGCAGTGCTGAAATGGTGCAGTTAATTAGTAGCTATTTTTTAAAACCGAATACCCATTTAAACAGTATTTATTGGCGGACTACTGACACCACTCGTGAATTTCATACCTTTGATAAAGTTAACGGCTCAGTCAGTTTAACGACACCCATATACATACTAACCAGCCGTGATACATTTTCTGCGGCAGAAGAGTTCGCTTATAACTTAAAGCACCTTAAGCGAGCTAAGTTAGTGGGTGAAACCACCAAAGGTGGAGCAAACCCCTGGCAGTTTTATGAGTTAGGAAATGGTTTTAGAGCTAGCATCCCTATCGCTAAGGCGGTTAATCCGAAAACAAAAACAAATTGGGAGTCAGTTGGTGTTAAACCTCACATTGAAGTATCACACGAGAATGCCTTAGATGTGGCGTATAAAATGGCGCTGAATGACGTTAAAAAGTCAGTAACTGATGAGTACCAAGTGAAAGAAATTAGTGACAAACTACAAGAATTGTCGCGTAACAAGCAAGGATAGGTTGTGCACAGTTAACAAATTGCTCAATTGGAAAATTACAGGGCGTTATATGCTCAAGAAGGATTCAGCTATGATCTCAAATATCGGTAAATGTCACTGCGGGAAAACCGAGGTCAAAGTTTACCTTCCTGAAACTCTAGACCAATATAGTCCTCGAGCATGTGATTGTGACTTTTGTATTTCTAGAGATATTTCCTACCTTTCACATCCTGATGGAGAGCTGGAAATTGAAAGCATCGAGCCTCTTGAAGTACAGCGCCAGGGTTCCAACCAAGCGGGCTTTGTCACATGTGGAAGTTGTAAAACAGTCATAGCAGCAACTTTACAGTTAGAAAATAAACTGGTAGGAGCGCTAAATTCAACGTTATTATCTGATTTTTCGCTTCTGCAAAAGTCTACTACTGTCTCTCCTAAACGCCTTAAAGGAAAAGAAAAAATAGAGCGCTGGAAAATACTTTGGCTCAATATTAAAGTCAATGGAAATAATCTGATATAACAAACTGTTGTAGCAGAATTAATAAAAATTAGCGAGTACGGCTTAGCATTTTAACCAACATTAATTTGCCACTTGACGGGGCATGTTGAATACAAGGATATATCGGTGCAAAAATTTATAATGAGTTTCTTCATAATCATATCAATGGCGACGCACGCTAAAAGTGATTTTACTCCTGAACAATTAGAAAAATTGTCATATGACTTTGTTAAAGCAATAGATTCCAGACAACAACCAGATACCAAAATTGAAGATATTGATCACTATATTTCTTTATTAGATGACAATTTCATTGATGAGCACATCAAATATAACTTTACATACACAGATAAAGTTAAATTAAGAGAAGATATGATTGCTAAAATGACTGGAGAAATCATTTTTAGCTCAATTAAAATTGATGAATTAATCATTGGTAAAAATGTTACTTTTATTAAAATGACTGAAACAATCAAGGGTAAACCTAGCCACCTCAATAAAATAGTTGAATATACAATAACGAATGTGCTTTCTGTAGAATTTAACGATAGGGGTCTTATCACTCACATTCGTCGACATCACGGTTAAATCTATATATAACATTAGCCCTTTAAATTTTTTTTGTATTCGATTACTAGGAGTATGGTTATCGTAGTTCGAGAAGCTGTTCAAAATGATATTTATAGTATTCAAAGATTACTTGAAGCTCTTACACAAGAAGGCAATGTAGATGTTATTGAAGAGCAGATAAATTTCTTGCGAAACAGTAATAACAATTTTTTATTAGTGGCAGATTTAAACAACTCCGTAGTAGGAACTGTTCAGCTGAATATATGCCCTGATGCAATGTACAAACAACAACCATACGCAATAATTGAAAATATTGTTGTTGATAAAGCATCAGAAAAACAAGGGATAGGCAAAGCCCTTTTAAATAAAGTTGAAGAAATTTGTGCCATTCATCATTGCTCAAAAATGATGTTGCTGAGCTCTAATCTAAGAGTTGAAACTCATCATTTCTTTGAGCAATCAGGTTTCTCTGGTTCAATTAAAAAAGGCTTTATAAAATACGGTTCGTCGTTTAAAGTAAAAACCACATAACAAACTGTTAAATCAATGAAAAACATAATTGACTGCTTTTATCATTCAGCATATTAGCCAACTAAACTTGGCCCTTAACAAGGTGCTTTACAACGGGAGTAATATAAAACTATGTATCTTGGTAAATGTTTGTGTGGTGAAGTAGAAATATAAATCAAAGGTGAAATCAGTGATATTATTCACTGCCATTGCTCTTTGTGTAGAAAAAATAGCGGCACTGCTTTTGCTACTAATGGCTTCATAAACGCGTATGAATTTGAAATTATTTCAGGTAAAAATAATTTAAGTACCTTTTCTTTTAAACCTGGTCGAAATAGACATTTTTGTACTGGCTGTGGTTCTCCTGTTTATAGTTCTAATGAACAAGATCCTACCCGTTATCGAATAAGATTGGGCATTCTAGATTCAGATATTACTGAAAGGCCTATTTCACATAACTTTGTTTCGTCAAAAGCAAACTGGGAAGAACTCGATGCTAAGCTGCCAAGGTATGACTCATTTGAGCCTAGTCGCAAGTAGCTCCCTAACAATATTTCGAGTGGGACTGGTAACCGTTTACTTGGTTCCGCTTCGTTTCATCGCACTATTTTTAGCCTTTTATCACGGTGTTATATTCCTACAATGTTCGAATGTGGAGTTACTTTTTGGAAATTAGAAAACTCAATGCGTTGCGTGGATTAGCTGCTATTATTGTTTTTATTACCCATTTTAGCGACATAACAAATTGGCTTGATGGCGCTTTAGGTGGCGGCTCTGGAGCATACGGGGTAATGTTATTCTTCTTATTGAGTGGCTTTTTAATGTCTTACCTGTATTTAGGTCAAGAATTCAGTAAGGTTAATATAAAACGTTATCTCTTAGCACGGACGGCAAGGGTAGTGCCGTTGTATTTAATTGTTGTATTAAGCTCATATTTACTTTCTATAGGCGATTATAACAGCCTGTATAATATTTCAAATCACAACACATTGATTGGCCATCTTTTATTTGTATATGGTGAAAGTGTACTTTGGTCTATCCCACCTGAGATACAGTTTTACTTCATTTTTATTATATTTTGGTCATTTGCGAAAAGCAGAATAGGGTATATATACCTTGCTATCATAGCGGTATTGATCTTTCTGTTTTTTACAAACTTTCCACGTGTATATGGCGACTTAAATGGCATCCCTTACAACTTGTTTAATACGCTAAGAAGTCTGCCTTATTTTTTTATTGGGGTTATCTTTGGAATGCATTTTAATTCTTTAAAAGTGCCAAAGTACCTCAGGAAGCATTGGTTTATTTTGGTTCTTTTTCTAATTCCAATGATGTATCCACAAATCACGAATATTACTTCAGATGCTAAGACTAGAATGTGGTTAAGCTATGAAGTATTGCTTGTAATGAGCAGCGTTTTCTTTTGCATTGTGTTCTTAGTGCCCAATAACAACTTATTATTGGCTAATAAGCTTAGTGATTTCATCGGAAAAATATCATACTCATTATATTTGTTACATATGCCAATAATTACTCTCGTAAATCAGCTTAATGTGAGTGTTAAATTTAAACTTTTACTGTCTCTGGCTTTAACAATTTCAATAGCATATATCTCATTTAGATATTTTGAGAAGCCTGTTGCTAGATTAATACGCAGGGCAGCACCTAACAAGTCAAACAAACCAATTAGACGTGACTGTGAAATTGCTCCATAATAGTGGACACTCTCGATTTTATCGGCGCAAAATCACTTGTAACAGTCTGATCTATTTCGCATTTAAAATAGTCATTAATTAGACCAATTTTGGGGCATTAAATGCATATAATTTCCCAGCTCATTAGAAGCTATAAAGCTTGAACCAATTACTTTAAAATCTTACAACTTTTGTTATTATGAGGGCCGTTTTATTTAATAATAGCCCGAGAGTAGTATGCGATATTGGTTAGTGGGTTTATTTTGTGTGGGCCTGATGTCTGGCTGTGGTAGTGATGATCGCGTTTCTAGCGACAATCAGGAATCAGATGAAACCGTTTCAAGTGATGAAGGCTCAAATGACAGTCCTGATCCTAGTAGTGATGTAGACAGTGATGACGATGATACCAATTATAGTAATATCAAATGTAATGATGAGCTGACAGTCGTTTTAAATTTGGTTAATAAACTACGTGCACAGCAACAAAGTTGTGGCAGTGAAAGCTATGGTCCTGTGGATGCGTTAACTTGGAATGCTTCATTGACATCGGCTGCACAAGTACATTCGAATAATATGGCTAATTATGATTTTTTTAGTCATACAGGTCTTGACGATAGTAAAGTGGCAACTAGGGTTACAGCGCAAGGCTACACTTGGTCTTATGTGGCAGAAAATATTGCTGGAGGTCAGACTACGGCACAATCTGTAGTGGATGCGTGGATGACTAGTGACGGACATTGTAAAAATATTATGAGCGAGACTCCTTCAGAAATGGGCTTGGCATGCAGTGCAAATAGCGATGCAACATATAACTATTATTGGACACAAGTTTTCGCTAAGCCTCAATAACCGTCAGTTGTGCTGGATTTAATTGCTATTGACGAGTTAATAAAATGACAAACTATCTCTCTGCGTTCATATTTTAGCCAATCATACTTTGTCTTTAGTAAGGCGATATAACTAATAGCGAATCTCTAAACTATGCGAATTATTCTAAGTTTTCTAATCATTTTTTGTTTAAATGGGTGTGTTTCTACAGGTCAAAACATTAAGTTATCACAAGTTGTGAAGGAGTATTTCGATACCTACTCACAACGAGATGATTTCGACAAGTTTATGACATACTACGCTGATAATGCCCATTTTAAGGATATTATTTATGGCAATAGCTTGAATGGCAAAGCTGAAATAAGGAACTTTTTAGACTGGAATAAAGGAGATTTTAAAACCCTTAAGGGTGCTAAAATTTTAACTGTTACAAGACATACTTTTGCGAAAAACACCGTGATAACAGAAGGTTTTTTTCATCTATTTAGCTACGATGGACAAAAGCTGGGACCTTGGCTATTTGTTATTACACTAGAACTTGATTCTGACTATAAAATTATCCAGCAGACGGATTGGATTAATTATACACCTAGGTCCAATTTTTTGGGTGGCAAGAATATGAATGAAGTACTTGCAATAGAAGAGTTATAGCAAGTGTTTTAATAATTGTTAAAACAAGGAGAAACACCGTTATTTTGTTGACTCTTTGCTGATGTAAGTCACCATTTTATGCACTTTATGGGCTGTTATGCCACAGGGAATAAAATTGCATGCCAGAACCTGACCCATTGAGAATAAAATCATTTGTTACACCAAAAGATCTTGGTCAGTGGCTTAAGGTTAATCACACTTCTGAAAATGAACTCTGGATAAAGATATACAAGAAAAATACGGGGATTCAAAGCGTGACATGGAATGATGTCGTGATTGAGGTCTTATGTTGGGGTTGGATCGACGGTATTAAAAAGTCAATTGATGACCAAGCCTACCTTCAGCGCATTACTCCCAGAAAAGCGAGGAGTAACTGGTCTAAAAGAAACACTGAACATGCAGAACGTTTGATAAGTGAGAGCCGGATGATGGAATCAGGTTTGGTACATATTCGCGCTGCAAAAGCGGATGGGCGTTGGGAAAACGCTTACGTGGTAAGTGAAATGGCAGTGCCCGCAGATTTCCTAGCAGCACTGGAGGGCAAGCCTACTGTTAAAGTGTTTTTTGAAACACTCAATAAATCGAGTCGTTATACTATTGCTTACGGATTGTTAAGCGCAAAGAAACCTGAAACTAGGCTAAGACGCTTTGAAAAATTCATGAACATGCTTGTACATGAAGAAAAGCCTTAATCAGTAGTCTTCGGCATAATAAGTCATTTTAAAGGACAAAAAACAGTTTACTTGTACTTGGGTGTTAGCTGTTTATCAAAGTAGCGGGAGTATTAATGAAAGTCGTGTGCGAAACAGACAGGTTGATTCTCAGGCATCTTCAGCTTGAAGACGCAGAATTCATAATTAGACTGTTAAATGAAGAATCTTTTATCCGGTATATTGCAGATAAAAAAGTACGTTCGAAAATTGATGCAGAGAACTATTTATTGGATGGTCCTTTGGATAGCTACCAGGCTTTTGGTTTTGGTCTTAACCTCGTTGTATTAAAAAGTACGGGAACACCAATAGGCATGTGTGGTTTGTTGAAAAGAGCAGAGCTTGAACATCCTGATGTTGGTTATGCCTTTTTACCAGAGTTTTGTGGTATGGGCTTTGCGTATGAAGCCACTCTTTCAATACTCAATGATGGGGTTACAACGCATTCTTTGCAAAGGATATTAGCGGTAACATCTCCAGATAACTTTAGCTCTATCGCGTTATTAAGAAAAGCTGGATTTAATTCTATAGGTAAAATGGAATTATATGGCGCACAAAATAATATTTATGAATACCGATCATAATATTGTTATCAATTGTGGAGGGACGGCTCATACGCTAACTTAGTTCTCCTCTTCAATATACCTCTTCAGTGTTGCCGTTTACTTTAACTCTCAGACAATTCATTCATAAAACGTACGACAAAAAACTGTTCGTTTAGCCCTTGAACTCATAAAGATAACGACAGATTTTTACTTGTAGAAGTAGTAGGACGTAATTAGCGAGAGTTATTGCCTCAAAGGAATGTAATAGCTTGTCATCATTAGAATAAATATTTACTTTTTTGTGGTATATATTTACTTCAACAATTTCTTTTGTACTAACGTCGAACCTGTTTGTTTTAACATTTACATATATCAGACTTTATTAAAGTCTGATATATCAATATTTTTAGCGTAACTAGCAACCTTGTTTATGCAGTAAGTTATTAATATTAAGTATATATTTAACTTAGATGATAAATGGTTTAGTTTTAAATATGAGATGAATAATAAGATACTTGGACTAAATATTGATCTAAGTTGTATTGTTTTATCAATGGGGGTAATTTCATTTTGATTATTTATGCTATTCATAATAAGCTGACTCAGCCTCAATATTCAGACTTGTGACTAGGTTGTATTTTCAATGTAATTATGGGCGAATAATTCAACATTTTTGATATTGTTTATCTCAAAGGAAGGCGATTGTAATTAATTGCGCTCTCGCATAAAGCGCATTGTTTACAATGTACCGCAAAGTATCACAATGTCGGTTACACGATATGTGAAATTTTTGTGCAGATTTTTACCTGATGGATGATTATCCATAAGGGCGTATAAATGGACAAGTTAGAGTTGGTTTCTCTCAGTTTACTATTTTAACCAATTGCTTTTTGTCACTTAAGGTTGTTATTTATTGATGAACCTTAAACTCAGCCAAAAATATTAATATCAATACAAATTTAAACTTAACCATGGAAAGAGACGTAATGAAATTAGAATCAATAGCGTTACACGAAGGCTACAAATCAGAAGATACAACGAAAGCAGCTGCAGTTCCTATTTACCAAACAACTTCTTATACCTTTGATGATACTCAGCACGGTGCCGATTTATTTGACTTGAAAGTGCAGGGCAACATTTACACACGTATTATGAACCCAACAACGGATGTACTGGAAAAACGAATCGCGGCAATGGAAGGCGGTATAGGCTCTGTTTGTGTTGCTTCAGGTATGGCTGCAATTACTTATGCACTTCAGTGTATTTGTGAAACAGGTGATAATATTGTTAGCACTAGCGAGCTATATGGCGGTACGTACAACCTATTTGCTCATGCATTACCTAAGCAAGGTATTGAGTCTCGCATGGTTAAGCATGATGATTTCGAAGGATTTGAGCAATCAATTGATTCTAAAACGAAAGCGATCTTTTGTGAGTCTATCGGTAACCCTGCCGGTAACGTCGTTGATATTTCTCGCTTAGCTGATATTGCTCATAAACATGGTGTGCCGTTGATTGTAGATAATACCGTTGCGACGCCTTATTTATGTCGTCCGTTTGAGTTAGGTGCTGATATAGTTGTGCATTCACTCACTAAGTACATTGGTGGTCACGGAACGTCAATTGGTGGTGTTATCATCGATTCTGGTAAGTTCGACTGGGTAGCCAATAAAGAGCGTTTCCCTGTATTGAATGAACCCGATCCAGCCTATCACGGTGTGGTATATACAGAAGCCTTAGGTGCAGCAGCATACATCGGTCGCTGTCGTGTTGGTCCATTAAGAAATACGGGCGCGGCAATATCACCTATGAATTCTTTCCAGATTTTACAGGGCCTTGAAACACTTGGTTTACGTATGGATCGTCATTGTGACAATGCTGAAAAGCTGGCTGCCTATCTTCAACAGCACGATAAAGTTGAATGGGTAAACTATGCGGCATTACCTGAAAGCCCTTACCGCGCAAATTGTGAAAAAATCACCTCTGGTAAAGCTTCAGGTATTTTAAGTTTTGGTATTGCTGGTGGACTTGAATCAGGCACTAAATTTATTGATGCGTTGCAAATGATTTTGCGCCTTGTAAACATAGGTGATGCAAAATCTCTTGCTTGTCATCCTGCCTCTACTACTCATAGACAATTAAATGAGAAAGAACTTGCGACAGCAGGTGTTAGCTCTGATTTGATCAGAATATCTGTCGGTATCGAGCACATTGACGATATCATCGCAGATGTTAGCCAAGCGTTAGACAAAGTATAACACCCAGCAACAATGACGCGTTAACGCGTCATTGTTGTGTGTTTGACTACGCATTGATGATTTTTAAAATCGGTTCTATGCAATGAACCTTAAAGACAGATATCTCGTTACTTCACTCATTATTTGGCTTGTTGCCACGGTTGAATCACTTGGTGGCCTTGCGGGTTACTGGTCTATTACGGGCAACGAACGTTTTGTTATTTTGTTTATTGAAAGCACAGTACTTGTTGCGCTTCTTGTTAATTCTTATGCCATAAAAAATTGGGTATATCGTCACTCGACGGAAACATCACATCGGGTTTGTGCTTGGCTTACGATTTTTGCTTTAGCTTTGTGCGTTTGTGGCGACGTAGTTAATTTTAATTTACCCCAGACATATTATCGCTATGGTGGCATTGTAAAACATGACTACCTTGCTGATTCAGTCACTTTTTTTGCTCCAGGCTATGCTTTATTTCTAACTATTGCTTGCTGGTTTGCTATCTCCAGTGGCATTAAACCTAAAGTGCTGCTTATTTGGATTATTATTGCATCCTTAGTGGGGGCGGCATCCTTTATATCTATGCATCTACCAGATACCGGGTCACACGTTTCAATTGTAACAGGTAGTTATGCTGTGCTCATTACGCTTGTTGGTGCAAGTGGTTTCATCCTGATAACAGCGCTGCGAAACTCTGTGAAAAAGCGTGGCGTTTGGCTCGTTGCCATAGGTCTTGTGTTAGCCGCAGTTGCTGATGGTGTTATTGGTCAATTTTGGATTTACGGTAATGGTGGGGAAGGCTTTTTTCCTGCAGCGAAATACGTTAATTGGTCACTGTATATTGGCTCTCAATGTTTGCTTATACATATAGCTCGTCTTGCGGTGTTGAATAAAAAGGGCAGATGATACTTCCTTACCTAACCATGTTTATGAGTATTGGTTATGAGTAATGATTATGAACCGCGATTATTACGTATGATGATGAATGTAGTAATCAATGGTGAAATAGTTATTTACTCTATGGTATCGTTAGTAACATAAGTTATTGCTATTACTAGGTTTGAGTAATACCTCTACACCTAGAGTAACAATGATAATAGCTGAGCTGTAATAAGCTGACCACCATAGCAAAGCAATTTAGCCCATGTATTGGGTGTTATAGCGTATACCGCTTTTCGGTATCGTTATATTTTAATGAGGAGAGAGATAATGTTTAGTCATATTATGATTGGCGCAAACGATATACAAGAATCAAAGGTTTTCTATGACGCTATTCTTGGTGAAATGGGATACGAAGCCGGTGTAATTGATGAAAAAGGTCGCTGTTTTTACTTTACCGACAGTGGTGTTTTTGCATTGACTAAACCTATTGATGGCAAACCAGCGTGTAATGGAAATGGCACTACGATTGGTTTTTCGGCCAAAACGCCTGCTATAGCTGATGCATGGCATGCCGCTGGTGTTGCTAATGGTGGCAAAACTTGTGAAGATCTTCCTGGTGTTCGTGAAGGGGCAATAGGTAAACTTTATCTTGCGTATTTACGCGATCCATCCGACAACAAAATTTGTGCGCTTCACCGTATAGGCTAACTGTCGATACTTTGCATAACATAGCTGCGTTTATCGCTAATGATAAAATATTGTTGTTCGCCGTGAACGTAAGCTATCGATAGTATTTGATATTCAGAATACTCGCTACCTAGTTAAAAGACTTCAACTGAACTCACGACCAAATTTGCATAAGCTTTGGCTGCAATTTAGTAGCACATCATAGCTATCATAATTGTACTTACTCATACTCAAAGAGTGCAGTATTATACGCGTATACGCCGTTTATCAATTATGTACATAATTAACCCTCTTAAGTAGGCTAATTAACGTCTACTACTTATTTAGCTAACACTATTTTATCCACTGACTTGGATGATATCGGATCTGGAGTACCTCTTCGTGAAGAGTATTGATTTATTTGTAAAAAATTGGGGGACTAAACAAACTATGGTCCCGATTGAAAAGCATGATATTGAAGCGCTTGAAACAGCATTAACTGCTGTTTTACCCGACTCATATAAATACTTAATATCAACTTATGGATTGGTTCATACACCCAACGTAATGACTAAAATCGTTGATTTAAATGTTGAGGTAACAGATGTGCAAGACTTTTTAAGTCTAGATGATGTCTTATCTCTGTCTAAATTATATGAAATGAGTGGTATGCCAAAAGGGCATATATTATTTGCATCAGATTCTGAGGGCAACATGTTTTGTTTCAAACTCGTTGAGTGTCAAAATCAACAAGTTGATGTTGCTGTATGGTTTTATAATCATGGTTTGTGCACGATTGAAAAAGTGTCTGATTCTTTTAGCGATTGGTTAGAACAATTTAATAAACTTGAACAGTGCTAATAATCATTTGATGCAGAAAGTAGATTGTTAGTAATTAAGGTATAGCTAAAATTTAATTCTGATCAAAATCAGCTAATGGGCTTTATAAATATAGTGAGAGTCAGGTGAAGAAAAACAATATTGAAGCTGACATCAGCTTCCGATTTTTGAGTTTAGACAAGTTTCAAGCGTATTCTTTAGTACGAGAAATTTTAGGCTCTACTCATGAAGAACACAGTGAACATAAATGTTATATCGCCTGCGTACCGTTAACACAGCAGAACTTTGAAGAGATAAATGATTATTTCGTGCGTCAGCGAATTGAGATAGCAGCGTGTGATATTTTAGTTTCTGTTAGCTCAGATTCAAAGTCGGGATATGTTGATGTACCGCAGATAGTTAACCGTATGCTCAAATATATTGACTGTAAGTTAACTTTTTCTTTTACGGCAGCGTAAACCTGCTGTAACAACTCGTGAAATAGCCATATATAGCGTATGCTAGCCGCCATTAAAAATTTTGTTGTAGTTTATGACCATTAACGTAAAAAATATTTCAGCTCCTGAAGTTACTTGTGCAAACTGTCAGGCATGTTGTTGTAGCTTAGAAGTGATGCTTCTTACCGATACAGGGGTTCCTGATCGACATGTTTATGTTGATGAACATGGCAAAGAAACTATGCTGCGCTTTGATGATGGTTGGTGCTCGGCATTAGATCGAGATACGCTGATGTGTAGTATTTACGAGAATAGACCTTGGGTTTGTCGCATATTTGAAATGGGTTCGAATGAATGTATAGAAGAGCGGGCAGAAAAAATGTAGTGTCTTCTACATTATCTAGCTTTACCCGATAAATTTATAATCCCACATTGATGCTGTACACATTCATTTCCTTAATGACACCATTAGTGTTTCCAATAAAAGTACGATCTAAGTAGTGCTTAGCTTTTTACTCAGTTTTTTTCACGGTACAATACTAAAAACAAGTGGATGAAATTCACTTGTCTGTTTTCCCGATGCTTTTTGCATCGCCAGCTAATCCTATAAGAGCAAATAATTTCATGAATCCATATACCGATATTGCCGATTTAATCGCAAACCTAGAGTCAGAGATTAAAACTCTTACACAAACAATTGAGACCTTGAAGCAAGAGCCACAGGGTTTTAATGAAGAAATAATCTTCAAATATATTGATACTGCAAGCACAGGTAAAACCAAAGATTATGTAAGATCACTGGGGGTAAAATCTGAGCGAGGATCACTGTTCTCATCGGGTGATGTTAGCAAATTAATCAAAAATGGCGCTGAAGATATCTCTCCTGAGTTACTCGCAATAGCACGTGACGTGGTTAACATGAAAAAAATCAAACGCTAAGCACAGTTAGTCTATGATTCATTTAATTTAAATTTACCTCTTACTTACCTTACAGTAGGCTTTATTCTATGAAAAAACGTTTTACTTCAGTGTTATCAGCACTGATTCTTGCTTCATTCAGTCTTAATGTTGTCCAAGCACATGCCAAATCAGATAACTTTTCAGCAGAACAGTTATCACACGTAACAGCAATAAAAAAACAAGCACTTGAGAGCGACCTCGCTTGGGACTTAGTCGAGTCGTTAACGACCGAAGTTGGTCCAAGAATGCCAGGTACACCGGGCGATGAAGCAGGTGTGGCATGGGCTGTTGCTAAATTTAAAGCAATGGGCTTTGACAAAGTATGGACCGAGCCTGCTACGTTCCCTAAATGGATCCGTTACTCTGAATCAGCAGCCGTTGTTAGCCCAGCACCACAACAGCTACATATAACAGCACTTGGTAATAGTATTAGTACACCTAAAGAGGGTATTGAAGCTCAAGTTATTGAATTTGAAAACTTAGCTGAATTAGAAAGTGCATCTGACAATGCGGCTGAAGGTAAAATTGTTTTTATTAACTACCGAATGGACCGCGATAGAGATGGTAATGGATACGGCCCAGCAGTGAAAGCCCGTAGTCGGGGCGCTGTAGTAGCAGCACAAAAAGGTGCTGTGGGTTATGTGATGCGTTCAGTGAGTACTGCCACTCATCGTTTTGCTCATACTGGTGGTAGCCATTATAAAGAAGGGGTAACTAAAATTGTTTCTTCAGCAATTTCAAATGCAGATGCTGATCAATTACATCGTTTAGTTGCTTTAGGCAAACCCGTCACTATTAATATTAATGTACAAGCGAAATCAATGGGTGAGGGCACTTCATACAACGTTATTGGAGAGTTTACCGGTAGTGAATTTCCGAAAGAGCACGTACTGATTGGTGGCCATTTGGATTCTTGGGATCTTGGCACGGGTGCTTTAGATGATGGCGCAGGTATTGCGATAACAATGGCTGCGGCAAAATTTGCCACGTTAAAAGGCCAGCCTAAACGTAGTATTCGAGTAGTATTATTTGCTGCAGAAGAATTTGGCTTATGGGGTGCTAAAGCTTACGCAAAGGCAAACGAAAAAACGCTTTCAAATATTGTAGCGGCTGCAGAGTCTGATTTCGGCGCAGATAAAATTTGGGCATTTGAATCAAATGTTCATACAAGTTCATTACCTTTAGTTAATGAAATTGCAGCAATGCTGAAACCGTTAAATGTTGAATATATCGCTAACAATGCAGCGCGAAATGGACCAGATCTTATTCCACTTAGACCGTTTAAGGTTCCTGCGTTTGCTTTGTCACAAGACGGTACCGATTATTTTGATTATCACCACACTGCTGATGATACCTTAGATAAAGTGGATCCTGCAAAGTTACGCCATAATGTTGCGAGCTATGCAATATTCGCTTACATGGCCGCTAATGCCAAAACTCGTATTATTGGTAAGTAACAACACAGATATATAAAACATCTGTTAAGTTATTTAAAAAGCACTGGGCAATTACTCGGTGCTTTTTTATTTCCGTTATAAAAGCCCTAACTGTCGAACTTGTTTTTCAACCGTGTTAACTTGTAGTTAAAGTTGAGTATTTTAAGGGGCTTTCATTGGTTGTAGGTTATAAAATTAGTTCACAGATTAGTGATATGGATTTGTCTGTTATTCATGGTTACTTGTCTCAGTCTTATTGGGCAAAGAACATTCCAGTAAACACGTTGGAAATAGCCATTAATAACTCTTTATGTTTTGGTGTTTTTACTGACGATGGTAATCAAGTTGCGTTCGCTCGTATGATTACTGATACCGCAACGTTTGCCTATTTAGCTGATGTTTTTGTATTAGAAGGGCATAGGGGCAAAGGGATAAGTAAATACTTGATGCAAAACATTATAGAGCACCCAAAATTACAAGGTATTCGTCGGATGGCACTTGCAACAAGTGATGCTCATGGTTTATATCAGCAATTTGGTTTTACTGCGCTTAGCTCTCCGGCCTCTTTTATGGAATTGCATCAACCAGATGTTTATACTCGTTCTCTTTGAGGGTTAAAGTTTGCAGCTCAAATGGCGTGAGCATTGAAAAAAGCTTACTAAATATACTTTGACCTGCTTAAACAGCCTTTATTAAAGGTATAAGGTCTAACGTGAGTGCAGTTTCACTTCATTTTATCTGTTATTCTACTCGCTTTTAAACTTCCAGCTTAGGTTTTACTATTATATGAATCGTACACTTCTACCGACTCTCGTTGGTGTTTTAACTAGTTTATTTGTCATTTGGTTGCTACATACCTTTTTGGTGGTTGATGATTGTTTAGATCATGGCGGCGCTTTTGATTATTCGACCGCTAAATGCCTGCTTGAAAGTGGTGAGGTTTATACACCTAGTTTAGAAAACTTTGCGCTTGTCCTTTATTTTGTAGTTGGTTTTGGTGTGTCATTCTTAGTGTCTACATTCATCAGAAAATTACTTAACAACAAAGATTGATAAACTAATATGGTTATTCTATTCACAAACAATGTAAGTGAATACAGTAGCCATAAATGTTAGAAAACTCGATGAAAATCGCTGTCCAATTTAAACATTCTGTTTAATTTTCAGGCGGAAATTTAAACATTATGTTTAAATTTCCGCCTGAAAATTAATCTTACTATTTGATAATAATAAATAATCTTAAAGAAAATCACATAACCAGAATAATTAAGAC
>ERZ1027208.80-NODE-80-length-49553-cov-16.442927_pt1 | contig 49553 bp, 39 predicted proteins | sample MGYA00520867_ERZ1027208 | MGnify/ENA primary metagenome ERZ1027208 (study PRJEB33311, sample SAMEA4378413) | marine metagenome | biome: Marine biome; feature: Fjord; material: Water | collected 2014-07-20T08:00:00Z/2014-07-... | depth 75 m ... | reverse complement strand
TGCTTACGCTGTTATAAGCAATAGAATTAATGTTCTAAAATTGTGTTGTTTTTACACAATATGTATTTGAAGTGTGGATATATGTAACTATAATCAGCGCAACAATTATATGGACAAGATACGCAAGCAGGATGCTTCTTCTAAAGCCTTCTACCTAATGTTTAGATGTCTCAAATATTTTATATTAAATTTATTAGATAGTGATTTATTTCTTCGGCAGTCAGCAAGAAATGCAGCGCTTTAAAGATCAAAGAGAATATCAATGGCCGTAGCCACGCAAGTAATTAATGAACAGCCTCTTTCTAAAATCAAATCCGCTGTAGTTGAAGCGTATAACTCTGTTTTAGAACAAAGTCGACAAGTTCAGCGTTTAGCGCAATTTATAGACGATCAGTTTGAGCAAGCAGTAGAAACCATACACAACAGTAAAGGACGTTTAATTATTTCCGGAATGGGAAAGTCTGGGTTAATTGGTAAAAAAATAGCGGCGACCATGGCCTCTACTGGTACGTCTTCTTTTTATGTGCACCCTGGTGAAGCATTTCACGGTGACCTAGGAATGATTCGCCCAGAAGACGTAGTTCTATTGATCACCAATAGCGGTGAAACAGATGAAGTTATTAAGCTTATCCCTTCTTTGAAAAACTTTGGCAATACGATCATTGGAATGACAGGTAAGCCTGAAAGCACCTTGGCTCAATTCGCTGATATAACATTGAATGTATCAGTAGAAAGAGAAGTTTGCCCTAACAACCTAGCACCTACAGCGTCTACAACTGCAACCTTGGTAATGGGCGATGCCCTAGCCGTTGCATTAATTAACATGAGCGGCTTCCAGCCAATGGATTTTGCAATGTTTCACCCTGGCGGCAGCTTGGGTCGTAAGTTATTAACCAAGGTAAAAGATGTCATGGTAAAAGACGATCTGCCTTTTGTTTCAATGGATCAAACCATGCACAACGTCATTATGACCATGACAATCAGCAGGCTTGGTCTAGCCATGGTAATGGAAGGGGATGAATTAAAAGGTGTGATTACCGATGGTGATTTACGCCGTGCTCTAGCAGAAGGTATCGATATTAAAACAGCCACTGCACAAGACATGATGTCAGTGGCGCCAATAGCGATTCAAGAAGAATCAATGGTTGCCGACGGCGAAGACATCATGCGTAACGCCCACATAAAACAAATAGTTGTACGCAATGAAGCCCAGCAAGTGACAGGGGTTTTGGAATTTTTCCAATAATTTAAACCTATTGTCATGCAAGCAAAGCGATCTTCACTACAAATTACAATGGATACGGTTTACGCATTATTAATGCGTGAGCTTAAAACCCGTTTCGGATCGTCTAAGTTGGGTTACTTTTGGGCGGTTGCAGAGCCTGTTGCGCAAGCGTCTATCTTAGCCATTTTGTTTACATTAATCGGCCGTAGCAGTTTAAGTGGTGTTCCGGTTGCATTATTTTTGATCAGCGGTGTCATGCTGTTTAAAGCCTTCAGCAAGTCATTAACGCAACTATCAGCAGGTATTAAATCAAATACCGCTTTGTTTTCATATCGGCAAGTTTCACCAATCGACCCACTCATCACTCGGTTAATAATAGAGCTAGCCACCTTTTTTATCGTATATATCATCATTTTGTCTGTGATGTTTTGGCTGGGTTTTGATGTATGGCCGCAGGATTTATTAGCGCTCATAACCGCGTCATTGTTATTAATTTTCTTAGCGGTAGGCTTAGCACTCTGTTTAAGTGTTGCCCAACTGTATTGGCAAGACACCAATAAATTACTGGGTATGATCATGACACCGATGTTCTTCATCTCTGGTATTTTCTTTTGCGCCACCATGATTCCACAGAAATTTTGGTATTTGTTTACTTGGAACCCAATCTTTCATGCTATCGAATTAAGTCGAGATGCATTTTTTGTTAGTTACGAAACTCCAGTTGGTAGCTGGATGTATTTGGGATTAGTCACACTGACTTTTAATGTATTGGGTTTAATGTTGTACCGTGCGAATCGAATTAGGTTTGTGACTTTATGATTAAGTTCGATAACGTCAGTAAATATTACAGTACCAAGCAAGGTCGCCACTACATTCTTAAAAATGTATCAATTGCACTGCCTACCGATGTAAATATTGGTGTGCTAGGGCCAAACGGTGTGGGTAAATCCACCTTGGTGCGCATGATTGGTGGAGCAGATTATCCAAATTCTGGCCAGATATTATCCAATAAAAAGATCTCTTGGCCGTTAGGTCTACAAGGTGGCTTACAAGGCAGTATGACCGCCCGCGAAAACGTACGATTTGTGGCGCGCATTCATGGCTATAAAGATACAAAAGAAATAGAAACAAAAGTGGCTGATTTTTCAGAGATTGGAAAGTTTTTTGACGAGCCAGTAAAAAGCTATTCAAGCGGTATGAAAGCACGGGTTAGCTTTGGTTTAACCATGGCTTTTGATTTTGATTTTGACGTGTTACTAATCGATGAATTAGGGGCGGTAGGCGACGCAAATTTCCGTAAAAAGAGCCAAGCCCTATTAGAAAGTAAATTTAATAGCACAAAGCTAATAATGGTGAGCCATTCAATGGGTGAGCTAAAAAAATATTGCCAAGCGGGGATAGTAATTAAAGATCAATCTATTCTGTTTTACCCAAAGCTTGATGATGCAATCATACAATACGAAGAAACCTATGTCACAACCAGTTGAAAAACAGCAAGCGCTTACTAGCTTACAGCGAAAGGTTCGCAAGTTAAAAAAAGACCCTAAGCAATTCGTGGTAGATAGCAAAGCTTATGTGCATACACAAAAAGCCGCGTATCTGGCATGGGCCAAATTTGGCTCGTTTGCTTTGGTATTGGCGGCTTCTTTGTTGGTTGTTGTGTATTACAGTGTGATTGCTAGTTCACGCTATGTAAGCGAATCACAATTTGTGGTCAAACAAGCAAGTAGTGCCGAGCCACAATTAATGGGGTTGGCGGCTATTGCCACTACGTCGTCATCTACCCGTGACTCATTGATCATAAAACAATATATCGAATCTCGTGCCATGGCCGAAGCATTAGACCGCGCTATACAATTAAGAGCGCATTATCAAAACACCCAATGGGATGTAATGAGTGGATTATCAGACACAGCCAGTGTCGAAGACTACGTAGAGTATTATCAAAATCATGTAACCGTACGGCACGACGAAATGGCCGACATTATATACATAGAAGCCCAAGGCTTTACCGCCGATTATGCCTTGTTATTAGGCGATACCTTATTAAAGCTAAGCGAAACTTTTATTAATTCTTTGGGCGATAAAATGGCCAAAGAGCAATTAGCTTACGCACAAAAAGAAGTAGAGCGGTTATACGGCACCATGAAACAGCAGCAAACGCTATTGTTAAACTTCCAAAACACCAATCAATTGTTCAGTCCTGAACAGCAAGGCAGTGCATTGTTAGGGGCCATCACCGAGTTACAAAGCAATATTATTCAGCAAGAAGCCAAGCTAAAAGAAATGACAGCCGTTATGCGCAGTGACTCGGCCCAAGTGCAAGGTCAAAGAATATTATTGGATTCTTTAAAAGCACAATTATCAGAAGAAAAGTCAAAGCTTACATCCGACGATCAACAGTCACTGAATCAAATTACAGCCAATTACCAAGAAATAAAACTGGGTTCCGAACTGGTATCCAGTATGTACCAAGGGGCACTTAGCAGCATGGAAGTGGTACGGGCCGATGCCTATCGTAAGCTAAAACACTTGTTAGTGATTCAAGCCCCAGCCCTGCCAGAGAGTGATCAATATCCAAGACGCATCTACAGCATTGTTACTTGGTTTATATCGCTACTACTAATTTATTTATTAGGTCGATTAGTGGTAGCAATAGTGAATGAGCATAAGGATTAATATGAAAAACTTATTTAATAGTTTCTTACTCAGCTTAGGGTTAATTGCAACGCAATTTACCTATGCGCTAGATGTGCAAAAAGATAAAAACGCAGAATTGAATACTGTGTTAACAGAAAGTGATCGCAACCCAGTATTTGCAGAGTGGCTGTTCTCAGGGGCGTTTTCTAAAAATGCTTTCAGTGGAGTGAATCCTAATTATCGCATTACCCAGGGCGATACATTATTGGTGCAATTATGGGGTGGCTTAGATTATCAACAAGAAATAACAGTAGATGCACAAGGCAATATTTTTGTTCCTAAAGTAGGGCCAATAAAAGTATTAGGTGTTGAAAACAAAAGCCTTAACAATGTTGTGCTTAAATCGATTAAGCGCGTATATAAGTCAAATGTACAAACATACGTAACCTTACTTTCTAGTCAAACTGTAAAAGTCTATTTATCGGGCATGGTGCAAAACCCCGGCCTATATGAAGGCCAAAGCGCCGAAAGCATTCTAGCGTTTATTGATAAAGCTGGTGGCATCCGTAAACAAATGGGCAGCTACAGAAATATCAGTGTAAAGCGTAACGGAAAAACGGTTAAAAAAATTGACCTTTACGATTTTGTACAGCAAGGGATCATGTCTGGCATGCAGCTACATGATGGCGATGTGATTTTTATCGCCCCTAAAACAGGTGATATCAGCATACAAGGCGAAGTAGGGTTCGCCGGCCAATATGAAATTAAAGGTCAATCATCTGATGTACAAACTATTCTTGCAGCCGTGGCCATTAACGAAAATGCAACGCACGTTACCTTGGTAGAACCTTTTACAAAAGATGGGAAAAAAGAAGTCAGCGCCAAACAGTACTCGGTAGATCAGCTTAAAAATATAACGGTACAAGCGGGTTCAGTGGTTAAGGTTTCTTCGCAGCTACGTGCTAATAGCATCAGTGTTGAAATAGTCGGTGAACACGATTCAAAATTCGAAATGGTATTATCTTGGGGTGCTAACCTAGCTGACCTATTAAGCAAAGTTAAATACACCAGTTTATCAAACCAATCAGCCATACAGCTTTATAGAAAGTCTGTAGCCAAGCGCCAAAAAGACATGCTCATGACATCTCTTTCAGCATTAGAGCAAAGCGTATTAACTGCCCGCTCAGCCACCAATGAAACCGCTCAGTTACGCGCAGCCGAAGCACAAACCATTTTACAATGGATTGAAAAAGCCAAAAAAATACAACCCAAAGGCCAGGTGTTATTAGCCAACGGCTATGACGCAAGTCAGGTATTGCTGCAGCAAGGTGATCGCATTGTTGTCCCAGCCAAACAAAGTTTAATCATGGTACACGGTGAGGTTTTATTCCCAACCGCCATTACCTATGACAAAAACATGTCAGCGCAAGAATTTATTGCTAAAGCAGGTGGCACCACCTCAGATATTGACGACATGAACGTATTAATAATGAAACCAAACGGTTCATTTATAGATGTGAATTCAGATCTAACGGATGAAGATGAAATTTATCCCGGTGATGAAATTTTTGTATTAGCAAAACCTGATGTAAAATCTTTGCAGTTAACCAAAGACATTACTCAGGTTATTTATCAGGTGGCTGTGTCAGCTGCTGTCGTGCTTGCTTTATAGGTGATGGAATGAGTGTTATTAAGAAAGCAAAAAAAATGGTTAATGACCCAAAAAAGTTTTTCAATGATTCAAGATATGAGTTGTTAAAAAATATTGGTGAGACCTTATATGTTGATTATCCAATGGCAAGTGTAAACAAGGAATTTAAGCGGGTTACACATGAAGTACCTGTAAGCTTAATTAAAGATGAAGTGCTGTACCCTCAGCTTGGTAGTAATATTCTTTTAATAAAAACAGGGATTGATTTTTTGGATGAAAATAGAATTCTGCACTTCATAGATAGAGGGTTTGATGTTCAATTTTATGATTTGACTGAACTCGATGAGTTAGACGATATCGAATATCGTTCAAAAAAATCAGTTTCAGAATTTACGAATCAAAGTGATCGTTTAGTAGATGCATGTGTTGATTTAGATATCTCATGTGTAGTTTTTCCGTATGACTCAACTGAGATGATGGGTGGCCTTGCTTTAGATGTGAGAGGTATGGGTGTAAAAACACTTACCTATTTATTGCCTTTAGAACCTGTGATTAGAAAGTATGAAGAGTTATCCTGTGTTTTTATAGCTGACTATGTTTTAGTCGATCCTGAGTTTTCTAGCTTACTTTCATCTTCAAGCTGTAGTGAAAAACTGTATGGTGTTAGCTGTGCGTCCAATCTTTCCATAAAGAAAAACTCTAAATATAGATTGGGGATATCACCTTCTAATAATGTGGTGGTTTTCTTTGCGCCTGCATTACATTTAGGTGTTAGTGTAGCTGAATGCGAGTCTACAGTAGCAAGGATTCTTGCTGTTATGAAGCCATTGATTGATGATAATTCACACCTAGTCGTCGTCCTTAAAGATAAGAAGGGAGGGTTCTTAGGTAAGAAATATGATGAACTATTTAAAAAATTTCATAGGGTGACGAAATTGTCATATGCCAAATCTTCTTTGGTAAGCGGTTTGCTCTCTGAGGCAATAATTTTTGCGCCTAGTGGACTATTACGCACAGGTGATTTCGTATTAAAAGAGTATTCTTTAGATAATACAAAGGTCAAGTTGAATAGGTTCTCTAAGGTTAACTGGAGGTCTATCCCTCCTACTGTAAATACTTCAATTAAAGCTATCTTAAATGAATTCGATGCACCATTCTTAGACGTTTCAGAAAATGGTATGCGTAAAGTTGCAGTGCCGGATCCAATAGATAATAAAGTGATTACAGATGGTCGGCAGAAATACTTACTGGAGCTTCTAAATGCTCAGGAACGATTATATGGTGCAGGACCAATAGGTGATATTTTAGATGCATCTTGCTTTGTTCAATGGGGTGCGGAACCTAATGAGCCAAAGTCAAGACCTGAAAAAAATAGAATTGCATTAAAGCGCCCGAAATTATATCTAGAGGATGGTTTTATTCGTTCGCTTGATCTTTGGACTGATCCGAATGTCCCGACACTTTCTGTCGTTATGGATACACAAGCTATTTATTATGATTCATTGTCACCTTCGCTTCTTGAAAAAATATTAAATTCAGATTTTAAAATAGCGAGCAATGAATTTGATAGGGCTTCTAAAGCAATTGGTAAAATAGTTAATAATAAAATTTCTAAATACAATTATGCACCTAAGCTTGAATTACCAATAAGAGATGGACGGAAGAATATTTTATTGGTAGATCAGAAGGCTGGAGATATGTCCATCAAATATGGAATGTCAGATGCCAGTACTTTTGACAATATGCTGGATGATGCGTTGGCGTTGAGTGAAACCCATGATGTATATATTAAACTACACCCAATCGCAATTAGTGAAGGTGGGAACGCTGCTCATTATACCTTTGAAAGGCTGGGTGAAATTGTTGAGCGAGAGAATGTCTTTGTCATAGGTTTTGATATAAACCCATATTCCTTGATAGAGCCAATGGATGAAGTTTGGGTTGTGAGTAGCGGTATGGGTTTTGAAGCTCTGCTTGCAGGTAAGCAGGTTCGCTGCTTTGGTGTTCCATTCTATTCTAATTGGGGTTTAACCATTGATTATCAATTACTGAATAGAAGATCCGTGGATAGAGGGTTAGAAGAGATATTCTATGTTTTCTACATAATGTTAACCCGATATGTAGATCCTGTGATGCATAAATCTTGTGAGCTTGAGGATCTAATTGAGTATTTTGAAAGAGTCTTGGTAAAAGGCACTAATCATGAACTTAAAGCTGAAGGGGTGGCTTAAATGTTATCAGTAGATTTTAAAGTTCATATTGTTCAAGATTCTGATAGTCATAAATTAAAATTATTTGAAAGTGCTGTTAAACATAAAGGGGATCTGGTATTTCGCTCGTCTAATCAGCTTAAGTGTTTCTTTGAAGAGTCATTTGATCAGGTTGTGGAATTGTCTTTAGGTTCAGAAGAATGCTGGACTGTGTTGAAAGAAGCATATGATACGGCAAGTAAATCTCCAGTTATTTTTCTCAATGGGGGGCGTGGAAAAAGTGAGTCGCTGTTAATTTCTTATGATACAGACTGTTTAGCTCTTCAGAATAAAATTTCCTTGTTTAACTCTGATGTTGAAATCGGACGAACTTCATATCTTTTCATGGGGGATATGCCAATGCTCTCCCCCCGTGATTATGCATTTCTAACTTTTGCAGCTAAAGCCCCAAAGAAATCTCAAGAATATGTTATTCGAATGCTAGCAAGCTCTGGATATGGTCGTATTGATTTTTCGGCGGCTAAAGAAGATGTGATTAAGAAGAAATTTCCGATTCAAGCTTGGAAGCTTATTCTGACAAATGGATTGCCTTCAATTGGCTTTATTTCGGATAACTATCTGTTAACTCCACTAAGATTGAATTTAAATAAAAAAAGTGATGTTTTATTTGTTTTTCCTGAAAGGATGCTGCCTTTGTCGAGGGCTTATTATGTTAGAGCATTTGACTTATTTTGCTCTCTTTATGAAAAAGGTTTGGGTGTCTCGGTTATTATTTTTGGCCCAGGTAATGCAGATCTTGACAAGATAAAATCACTTCTAGATATATTTTCAGTTAATACCCATGTTTATCCATTGCAAAGAGGAGGCTTTACACGGATTCATCGATCTAAGCGTAAGATTGAAAGCCTATATCGCAAAGGGTTTGGTGTTCACACTCCCGCGCCGATGCGCTTTAATGAACGAAATATGGTGTTTGCAACTAAAACCAACTCACAGAGGCTTGAGGAATCTTTAGCCCTAGAAAAATCAATTAAGAGTGTGATTTATACTGGAGCATGGTTTTACCCTGTTATTGAAAATGTTCGAAAGAAATTTAAAGATATTAAATGGTATTGTGATACACATGATGTATTTCATGTCGTTGATGAACACTCTAATAAAAATGAAAAAAGGTTTCTTTATTCACCAAAGCTTCAAAAGAAAAATGAAATTGATTCATTGAATAAATCTGATGGTTTATTAGCAATATCCCCTTCTGATGCTGCATCATTTAAGCAGGCTGGGGTTGTAACTAAGTTGTTTAAAGAATCTGGCTCTTTTGAGCAGGCTTCATTTGGCGTCGACGTGGCTAATGGTCCAAAAGGTTTAATATTTGGTTTCATTGGATCAGGTAATAATAATAACCGCAATTGCTTAAAATTGATTGCGAACTCTTGGTGGCCTGCCATTCTGGAAAAGGCGCCGTCTGCTAAATTGGTGATTGCGGGCAGTGCTTGTAAAACGGAAGAGTCAATCGGCCTTGAAAAAGCCTTTAAAAGCTCAGTTAATCTACTTGGTTTTGTTGATGACTTGAGTGGTTTTTATAACGATGTTCAGATTATGTTATCCCCTATAATTGTACGAGGCGGTTTAAATTTTAAAAGTGCAGAGGCTTTGGTGGCTGGACGAGTATTATTAACCAACCCTATGGGTGCTGAGTGCTTGGATGGCGTGGATCAAGGCGTTGTAGTGATTAATGACGATCTCAGTAATATTGATAGTGTTATGGAAATTATTATGTCTAGTCGAAATAGAAGGTCTCGCCAAATAATTAGCCAGTCTGCTAAGAAAGTTTTTGGTCAAGAAAGTGCTTATTCAGGGTTTTCTAAGGAATTCTTAAGTGCTTAAACTTCTTTTTGAAAATGAAGATTTAAAAATTAATTACCATAAGTCTGAAAATAACAATACCGTTGTAATTGTTTTTAATCCTCTTGAGTGGAGGGCGAAAGATGGTGATGTATGGGGTTACTCAGTTTTATCTCGGTCTGGTTATTCGATAGTTGGGATTACTTCAAAAGAAAAGAGTTGGTTTCCTGAGGAGTCAATTTATCAGGCTTTGTCTAGTATTTTTCCAGTTTTGAGGAGATATAATATTAGATTAACTTATGGTTATAGTATGGGTGGATATGCAGCTTTAAGGTATTCAAGAGTGCTTGGTGCTTCTCATGTTCTATCTTTTTCTCCGCAGAGTACGATTGCTCCTTCAGATTTAAATAATGGTGATAAGAGATATCTCCAATATTATTCCCATGAACAGCACATTAATATGAAGGTTACTGAACCAGATGTGTCTGGTAAGGCATATATTATTTACGATAAAGGGTTTAATTTAGATTCATATCAGGTCGATATAATGAATTTAGCACATGCAAAAACACTTGACCTTCCTAGAACTGGTCACGGATCTATAAGAGTCTTGGCAAAAAGTAAGTCCTTATTAGATGTAATTGGTTATGTACTCAATGATGACGATGGAACTCTTATTCGTAATAAGTTAATACCGTATAGAAAATATATCTCGGAATATTATGAATCTATGATGGCATTAGCTAGTAAGGGTTTGAGGTGGAGGTTAATTGATAATCTATATAGTAGGGCTATTAAACTTGATCTAGCGACTATTGCAGTAAAACGTAAATATGCAGAGTTGCTTTCTAGGCAGAAACGCTATGATGAGGCTATTTTAGTTCTAACTGATAAATCCAATAAAGATGTATGCAACCAAAAAGCTAATTATTTAATTTCAGCCAAACGTTTCAAGGAAGCTGTTGAGGTCTTATCGGGTGTAGTAAAGAATTCTGATAACCTTCATTTTTCTAGGACCCTAGCGAGAGCCTATGAACTTAGTGGCGATCCAAATAGTGCGGTTGAAGTTCTAGAGCCTTTTGAGTTTAGTAATTCTAAAAACCCTGATTATTTATGCCACTTTGGTAGATTACTTTCTTTGAGTGGTCAAGAGAGTCGTGGGAAAAGACTATGTAAGCTTGCCTCGGATCTGAGACCAAGTGAACCGTACTTTATGAATATTTATAAAAATCTAGGATGATGAAATGATTTTGAAGTCAATAATTTTAGCCGGAGGCTCAGGAACACGCCTTTGGCCTTTATCCCGTAAGGGTAGCCCTAAACAGTTTGTTAATATCGGTGGCGAGCCTTCATTATTTCAATCTACTTTACAGCGTGCATTGAGCATTGCTAACTCTGTTTCAGTTGTGGCGGCAGAGTCGCACCAGTTTATGGTGAAAGATGAGCTAGCAGGTCAGGTTAATGATGCAAGTGTGATGTTAGAGCCTTGCGGAAAAAATACGGCACCGGCCATTGCCATTGCAGCTATGGATGTTTTGGATAAAGGGGATGATGCCATATTATTGGTGATGCCATCAGATCACCTTATTAAGCATCAAGACGTTTTCATGCAGGCTATAGAAGATGCGACGCCGTTTGCACAAGATGGCAAGTTAATTACTTTTGGTGCTAAGCCTGAATACCCTGAAACGGGCTATGGTTACATTAACTTAGAGTCCGTTTCAGGTGCGGTTAATAAAGTGGCTCGTTTTGTTGAAAAACCCAACGAAACATTAGCCAAAGAATATTGTGATAGCGGCCAATATTTTTGGAATACGGGCATTTTCATGTTCAAAGCCAGTAGCTATTTAAATGAGCTTAAACAATATAGCCCTGAAATTTATGCCGCTTGCAAAGCCACCTTCGAATCAAAATTTGATGACTTGGGGGATATGAAATTTGATGCAGATCTTTTTTCAGCCATTCCTGAAGATTCTATCGATTACGCCGTCTTAGAAAAGTCATCTAATGTGATGTGTGCACCTGTGAGTATGGGTTGGAATGACTTAGGTGCATGGAACAGCATTGCTGATAACTTACCTGCTAGTCAGCATGATAAAGTAATCAGTAAAAACGCCAAATTGAATCATGTTGTTACATCAAATAAACAAAAAGTGGTTTCTTTAATTGGTGTTAGTGACGTAGTGGTTGTTGATACTGATGATGCGTTATTGATCGTAAATAAAGATGATGCACAACAAGTTAAGTCAGTGGTAGATGAATTGAAAGCCGCTGGAAATGATATTGTTGTTACACCAAAGTGTGTGCATCGTCCATGGGGCACATACGAAACTATAGATAATGGCCATCGTTATAAGGTAAAACGCATAACCGTTAAGCCAGGTGCTACGCTTTCATTGCAATTGCACCACCACAGAGCTGAGCACTGGATTGTTGTATCAGGTACTGCGGAAGTAACAAATGGAGAAAAAACATTTTTATTATCTGAGAATGAATCTACTTATATTCCTATAGGCATTCAGCATCGCCTAGCTAATCCAGGTAAATTCGATTTGGAACTTATTGAAGTTCAATCAGGCTCATACCTTGAAGAAAACGATATTGTACGATTAGAAGATACTTATGGTCGTGTAGAAGCGTAATTGGGAGTTATTAATATAATGCATTATAAAATAGTCATCCCATCCCGCTTCGGTTCATCCCGCTTGCCTGGTAAACCATTAAAAGACATTAATGGTAAGCCTATGGTTTGGCATGTGTATCAGCGTGCGCTAGAAACCAATATTGGCGCAGAAAATATCGTGGTGGCCACTGACCATCAGGGTATTTTTGATGTATGTACTGAATTTGGTATTCAAGTGGTTATGACTCGTGAAGATCATGAGTCGGGCACTGACCGTTTAGCTGAAGTGGCTGAACTAATGAATTGGGCTGATGATGTGATGGTGGTGAATTTACAAGGTGATGAGCCTTTGTTACCACCCAAGCTGATTGAACTCACGGCTCAGGTATTAAGTGATTCACCGTTAGCGGGCATGGCGACTCTGGGTTGCCCCATTAATGATGAGACCGATATACATGATGCGAACTGTGTAAAGCTTGTGGCGGATCACTCTGGTAAAGCTATGTACTTTTCTAGAGCGGCCATACCATTTGCTCGTGACGGTTTTGAAGCAGATGCTATGCAGGGCTCAAAATCCCCTTGGTTGCGACATATTGGTATGTACGCATATCGTGTTGCAGCGTTAAAGCAAATTGCAGCCATGCCAATGGCTGTGGTTGAAGGTTTAGAAAAGCTAGAACAACTTCGTGCCTTGTGGAACGGTATTCACATTCAAGTGGCGGCTATAGAGTCGGCTCCTGGGCACGGCATTGATACTCAAGCTGATCTTGATCGTGTTCGTCAAATTATGACTGAAGCTGCCTATTAATATTAAGTTTCTTTCCTACTAGATAAAGCGCTATATGCTTACGCTTATAGCGTTTTATTCATCTGTATGCATTAAAATTGCCTGTTTTTAATACAGACAATTCCCTCTATTTTTATTACAATATCGGCCTTATTTTTATACAAGATTGTCGATTAAAGGTGTTTATATGATTGATCAAGTAACGGTTGCCAGCCTTGATGTGGCAAACGACAAGCCATTCACGCTTTTTGGTGGCATTAACGTTTTAGAAAGCCGTGATTTGGCCATGCGCACCTGTGAGAAATACGTTGAAGTGACTCAAAAACTGGGCATTCCGTATGTATTTAAAGCGTCTTTTGATAAGGCTAACCGTTCTTCGGTTAATTCTTACCGTGGCCCGGGGATGGAAGAAGGCTTAAAGATCTTTCAAGAAATCAAAGACACCTTTGGCGTGCCCATTATTACTGACGTTCACGAACCTTACCAAGCGGCACCAGTAGCAGAAGTGGTTGATGTGATTCAGTTACCTGCATTTTTGGCCCGTCAAACAGATTTGGTTGTGGCTATGGCTGCAACGAATGCTGTAATCAATATTAAAAAGCCTCAGTTTTTAGCACCCCATGAAATGCGTCATATTATTACCAAGTTTAAAGAAGCCGGTAACGAACGCATTATGTTATGCGAGCGTGGTTCAAGCTTTGGCTATAACAACCTAGTGGTTGATATGCTGGGCATGGATGATATGAAGCCAATGGCGCCAGTGATTTTTGATGCGACACACGCATTGCAACGCCCTGGTGGTCGTACTGACAGTGCTGGTGGTCGTCGTGCTCAAGCGTTTCAGTTAGCCCGCTCTGGTATGGCACTGGGAATTGCTGGTTTGTTTTTAGAAGCACACCCTAATCCTGACCAAGCTAAGTGCGATGGCCCATGTGCATTGCCTTTGGATAAGTTAGAGCCTTATTTGGCGCAAATGAAAGCGGTTGATGATTTGGTTAAAAGTTTTGAGCCAGTTATCATCGAATAATGAATGATATTGATCGTAGGAGTGCACTGTGTGCACGATAATTCTAGGTGAAGCTATCGGCCAGAAACTGGCCTCCTACAAAAATTAAATTAAATGCCGCCGAAAAATGGTGTTAAAAGAGGACTGGTTGTCGTTTATTTATACGACAGTCTAAAGTATTAGTTGTATAATACGGCAACTTTTTATTGTGTGTTGTAAATGGATTTTTTCACCGCTTCTTTTGGGCTTAAGTCCAACCCTCAAATTCTTTCTTTATTAAACACGCCAAAGCTGAAATCCATTCGTCTGTTGCGTGCATCTAGTGATACTTCTTCTGTGGTATTGGGTTGGGGCTACAAACCTAATACACAAAAATCTCGTCAAATAGCTGCGCAAAAAAATGTGCCTTATTGGGCCCTAGAAGATGGCTTTATTAGCTGGCTTAGTCATCCTATTCAATCTAATGCTTCAGATCGGCTTTCGTATATTGTTGATAAGCAGGGTATTTATTACGATTCTTCTAAGCCATCGGGCTTGGATGTTTGTTTAGATTCTTTGAGTAAAATTGATGAGGGCCGGGTTGATCGACTTCGCGCTCAATTAGTTAAGCTAGGTATCAGCAAATACAATCAAGCCAGAACCCCATTTCCAAGCTGGTTGAGTAAGCTTGAGAAAAACACAAACTTAAAACCTATTTTGTTAGTCGATCAAACCTTTGCAGATGCATCGATTGAGTTTTCTGGCGGATCAGAAAACAGCTTCAAAGAGATGTTTGATTGGGCTATAGAAAAACTGCATCAAGACCCTACAAATTGTTTAATTATTAAAGTTCATCCAGATGTTGTTTTGGGTAAAAAGAAAGGGTATCTGTATGAATTGGCTAAGCCTTATTTAACAGGGCGATTAAGAAACAGGGTTCACTTTTTAGGTAAAGATGTTGAACCTTCAAAATTAATATCTATGTGCTCTGAAGTGGCGACGGTAAGCAGTCAGCTCGGTTTTGAGGCCTTGTGGCAAGATAAAATTGTAACGTGTTTTGCGTGGCCATTTTATTCGGGGCGTGGTTTGACTAATGATTTATCAAGTACAAAATTGCCATGCAGTCGGCAGTCAGCTTCTTTAAATGAATTGATGTTTGCCGCTTTAATTCAATATCCAACTTACCTTCATCCCGATACGCAAGCCGTGTGTGAAGTAGAGCATATCATTGATTATTTAGATGCTCATTTTACAGTGAGAAATTTAAAGTGCGATACCTTGTCGATTCCGAATGTAAGTCTTTGGAAGCGCAGTTTTATTCCTGAGTTTATTGCTGATTCGGCGACTTCGATTACGTTTAGTGATGTGGATTCCCAGTGGGTGAGAAAATTAATTTGGGGCATGAAGTCAGCTGATGAGTCTGCCTGGAGGATCGAGGATGGTTTTATTCGTTCGGTGGGGTTAGGGGCTGACCTAAGGCGACCATCGTCTTTGATACTTGATGATGTGGGTATTTATTATAATGGCAAGGCGCCTTCAAAATTAGAAACACTATTAAACGCCAGTGACCTGACTGAATATGAACTAAATCGTGTGCAAAATCTAAGATCGCTTGTCGTTGGCTCGGCTATTACAAAATACAATGTAGAGGCGGCTTCTGATGTGTCGAATATTCGAACCGCAGCGGGTAATAAAGATATTGTTTTAGTGATTGGTCAGTTTCAAAAAGATCTCTCTATGGAGTTTGGAGCACAGGACATACGAGACAACCTGAGTCTATTGCAAGCGGTGCGCAATGATTATCCTGATGCGTTTGTTATCTATAAAGAGCACCCTGATGTATACAGTGGTGTTCGCGAAGGTAAGCTAGACGAAAGTGACGTATTACAAAGTGCAGACTTATATTTAACCGATACATCGCTCATTAATTTATTTGATGTGATAGATCGTGTTTGTACAATTTGCTCGTTATCTGGCTTTGAAGCATTAATGCGCGGTGTGGCAGTAAGCACATACGGGCTACCATTTTATGCGGGCTGGGGTCTAACGGATGATCGCTATACATTTGAGCGTCGTAAAGCCGTTCTAAGCCTAGATGGCTTGTGTTATCAGGCGCTTATTAAGTACCCAAGGTATGTTCATTGGAATACGCGCAAAATAACAAGTCCTGAATCAATCGTTAATGCCATCGCAATGGAAAGTGGTTCATTAAAAAAATTGAAGACATCATGGGTTTCTAGGCAGGTTAGAAAGCTTGGCTATTTATTTGAAGCTATTATAAATAAAAAACCTAACACCTTTAAAGGTGCTAGATAATTATGTCGATCATGCTTTTGCAAGGCCCTTTAGGCCCGTTTTTTAATAAGCTACAAACATCGCTTGAGCTTGAGGGTTATGATGTTCACCGCTTTGCATTCAACGGCGGTGATCAGTTTTATGGTCATTCAGCTAATATTTTTAATGGTAAATTTTCAGATTGGCGGAAATTTTTTCTAAAAAGTATTCGAGATAAACAGGTCAGCTTGGTCATTGCTTATGGTGATTGCCGTGCATTGCATATAGAAGCAAAAAGAATTTGCCAGTCAGAAGGCGTTCAGTATTTTGCGTTAGAAGAAGGATATTTACGCCCTAATTATATTACGATTGAAGATGGGGGGGTAAATGGACATTCACCGATTACCCGTAACGGTGTATTAGAGTACACGCCTATACACACTCCTGAAGATGAAATGCATGTGCCGGGTAATTTTCTACGGCGTATAGTTTACGCAATAGGGTATTACGGAGCAGGATTAATCTATCGATTGCGGTATTCTCATTACCTTCACCATCGATCTTTTAGTGCGGTGTATGAACCTGCATGCTGGATACGTGCTGGGTTTAGAAAGTACTTGTATAAATTGACCGAACCAAGAACTGATGCGCTGGTAAAAAAAGGTGATTTTTTTCTAGTGCCCTTACAGGTTCATAATGATGCGCAAATACAGTTTCATAGTGCGTATGATGAAATGGAAGACTTTATTGTTGGTGTGGTGGAGTCGTTTTCATATGAAAAATTATCCGAGCGTCTTATTTTTAAGCATCACCCAATGGATCGTGGGCATGTTAATTATTCTAAATTGATTGCCAAAAAAGCGCAGGAATTAGGTTTGTCTGATAGGGTAGATTATATTCATGACCAGCATTTACCAACCTTACTTAAGCATTGTAAGGGTGTTGTTACCATAAGCAGTACCACGGCATTGCAGGCGTTTTATCATAGGGCGGCTGTTAAGGTGATGGGGGACGCTTTTTTTGATATGGAGGGTCTAACGCATCAAGGGGATTTATCATCTTTTTGGCATGATCCAATTAAGCCCGATGCCATATTTTCAGATCAGTTTAAAGCTTATTTGTTAGACCATGGGCAGATTAATGGTAGCTTTTATTGTCAGTATTCAATGACCATTCGCAATCTTATTTCTTACCTTAAAAAGCTAAAGGTTATTTAGAGCTTTAGCTTATCTAAATTTACTTCAGGCTTCTCTTTTGATTTATATCTGCAACATTTACTTAAAAATGAATGCCAAGTGAAACCGTGTGTGTTTCTAGTGCTGGATTGTGTTCATAAACATCACCATTACTCATGTGCTGCCATTTATAGGTGGCAAATGTATTTACGGTGATTTTTGTTTTTAAGCCAAAGGCATAAGTCCATTGGACTGGGCCACCGTAACGTTTACGGCCGTAATCATCCCGTGTTAAATAGTGGATTTTTCCGTGGGCTGTAAAATTTAGGTTTCCAGATGAGCCGCCGATAGGGATGTGGATAGCAGGCCCAAATCCGTACACGTAACCTTTTTCTTCGCCTACATTAAGTTGGCTGATACTGAGCTCTAATAATGGCGTTAGCAAGGTACCTGCAAAGGGGTGCATTCTTCTTTGGTAGTAAAATTCTTTGGTATTGATTGGGACATTTTGAGTTTTACTTGGTGTGCCGTAACGCAGTCCGATGGTATTTTTTAATAGCATGTTTGAAATATGATCATCAAATGAAATCATAATGTCGGAAGATCTTTTATTAGATGTGTAGTCGTTTGCGAGAGATGAGTGGGTAATGAAGATTAATAGGATAATACAAAAGTACTTCATGATTCCTTCCTAAAGCTTGCTGGTGAATCAACTAAATCCTTGCGACATTCGTCGCAGCTCTTACTTTTACCTTAGTCTAAATTGGTCATATTTCTCTTATTTTGGGCCATTTTTATGGGTGAATTACATTTTTTTACATAGCGATAAAAAGTGTCATTAAAGTGAACGGGTTTTAATTATTTGGTGATATAAAAATGACAAAAGCGACTCGTAAGTCGCTTTTTAATGACTGCTACTTTATGAAATAAAGGGAATTAAAACCCAATATTCAAGGCTAATGCCGACTGCATTCTTGTGGCTGAAAATGGGTGTTGTTTAATCGTGATTTGAGAATACATCCAAGGCGTGTGTTGCTGGTGTAGCCCAAACCCAAGTCGATTGGTGTGCGAGGTGGTAAAGCTTGAATCTTGATGGCTAGTAAGCGTGTTTATGCTTGTAAAGCCGATCAGTTGAGGGCTGCCTATTGAGCCTGCTAATGTCCAAGTTGGGCTTGTGGCGTGAACCTCTGTGTTATTTGTTAAGCTATGGGTCTTTAATATGTAAAACGAGCCAAGGTCTGCACTGGCTGCCTGAGCGTATAGGGCAAGTAAGATCATTGCACTGCTAATAAATGATTTCATGCTGAGTCCCGTAAGGTTAATTCTTAGGTGTATGAATTAACTCTAGCCTATTCCTTTGTGCGTACTAGTTCGATTGGGCCTATGGATTAATACGGGCTAAGAGCGTTGCTAGAAATGCTCTTAGGTTATGGTTGTTGGTGGGGTGTGGAATGGCTGTGATATTTTATGGTGTATTACGCGTACGGCGCTAATATCAGCCTGCGACTTTAAATCCCCGCCACACCATCGGCCAGAAATGAGATGAACCCGCCCCCATGTACCAAGATTAAAGTGAAGGCAGCTGGATACTTTTAGTATGGATACCCGCATGCGCGAGTATGACGGTATTGCGAGATTCAATCGTCTTTGCTTCAAATTAAACTTTACATATCCTCACCGTCATACCAGAAGTGAGGTTTAGCCTGCCTTGAGCCTGCCGAAGGGAACTACCTGGTATCCATGCAAGCCTGCGCAGACAAAATGAAATTAACAATCGCCCAGAAACTGCCCACCTACGAATGTGTGATTCTCGCCACGTCATACTAGAAGTGAGGCACGAACTATCTGGTATCCATGCAAGCTTGTGCAGACAAAATGAAATCAACAGTCGTCCAGAAACTGCCCTCGTAGGAGGGCACTTTGTGCGCGATCACCTAAGCAGAATTTAATAGCCCCTAAGAAAATAAAATGCCTAGCCGCCTTGGCGTTATCTTCCTTTAATCATCACAGCCATACACGGGTAAGGTTGCGCGACCTGCCACACTATCGCCCAGAAACTGGCCTCCTACGAACGTGGGATTCATGCTGCGTCATACCAGAAGTGAGGTTTAGCCAGTCCTGAGCCTGCCGAAGGGAGCTATCTGGTATCCATTTAACGGCAACTAAAACACCAAAGATATTGTAACCAGCGCCATCAACCCGGATGCCGCTTCGCTCTATCCAGGCTACTGGGTTGTTCTGGTATGATTTGGGTTTTTCTTCTGACATTGAGGCAGTCGGCTGCCTCTAAAATAAAGAGGGCTGTTAGTGCAAGGTTAACGAATTAGAGGATGCTTTCTGGTGTGGCGCGCCAATAGAAGCTTGCAGGAATGCATGGTGGCACTGGCTTTTTTTGCTGAGGCTTATTGAATTTGTAGTTTTTATTACAGGCATAAAAAAAGCCAGCAAGCTGGCTTTTTTTAACAATCCGTTGGGATTAGCCTTTAAGAGCTACAACAGATTTGTTCAAACGGCTCTTGATGCGAGCAGCTTTGTTTTTATGCATGATGCCTTTAGTAACCATTTTGTCTACGAAAGGTGCAGCAGCTGTAAGAGCAGCTTGCGCTTCGTCATAGCTTTTTGCATCAATAGCAGCACGTACTTTTTTGATGTATGTGCGAACCATTGAACGTAGGCTTGCATTGTTTGCACGACGGTTAACAGCTTGACGTGCGCGTTTACGAGAACCAGCAGAATTAGCCACTATCAGGCTCCTTCGAAAAATAAATAAACAAAAATTAAGGTGCGAGATTATCCGGAGTAAGCGGTGGAATGTCAAACCATTTTATAGCTAACTTACCCGCGTAGCACGCAATGTGCATATATATCTCGTAACCCAGAGACTGCTTGCTACAATACGCGCTTAAACGATCATTACCAGACCTGTTTTTATTACTAAAAACGATTATTAGGCTTTGTACCTTTATGGATCAGCAACAGAATACGGAAAATACGCCCAACAAAGGCAAGGCGTTAAGCTCAAAGACACCTAGTTTACTAAGGTCATCGTCTATTGTTAGCGCCATGACCCTGATCTCTCGCATTTTGGGCTTGGTACGGGATGTATTTGTGGCCAGCTACTTTGGTGCCCGAGCCGATGCCTTTTTTGTGGCCTTTAAGATACCTAACTTTTTTAGACGTTTATTTGCCGAGGGCGCATTTAGCGTGGCATTTGTGCCCGTACTCAGTGAGTACAAGGTAAAAGAAGATAACGAGGGCAAGGTCAAACACACGGATGTTAAAAAGCTTGTTGGGGCAGTGTCGGGTTCATTACTTGCTATCTTAGGGCCGTTTACCATATTTGCGGTGGCGGCAGCGCCCATCTTAACCTGGGTGTTTGCACCTGGTTTTGCCGATCAGCCTGAAAAGTTCGCCCTTACCAGTGATTTACTGCAAATTACGTTTCCTTATCTTTTATTGATCAGTCTGACGGCTTTTTACGGCAGTGTGCTGAATACATATGGCCAGTTTGCTGTGCCTGCTATTACCCCTGTGTTACTTAATCTGTGTTTAATATTGGCCACCTATTATTTAACCCCTTGGTTTGATGAGCCGTTAATGGCGCTGGCTTGGGGGGTGTTGTTGGCAGGTGTGACGCAGCTTGCGTTTCAGCTGCCATTTGTGATGCGCCTTGGTCTAATGGCGTTGCCTACTCCTGGGTTTTCAGATTCTGGGGTTAAACGCATTATGAAGCTGATGATCCCAGCTTTATTTGGTGTGTCTGTGAGTCAAATAAACTTGTTGCTGGATGTACTGTTAGCGTCGTTTTTAGAAAGCGGCAGTGTGAGCTGGTTATATTATTCTGATCGCTTGGCCCAGCTACCCTTGGGTGTATTTGCCATCGCCATTGCTGTGGTGGTCTTGCCAAATTTATCGCAAAAGCATGCCGCCAAAGAAGAAGGGCATTTTGCTCAAACCTTAGATTGGGCGGTTCGCATGGTGCTGTTAATCGGTGTGCCAGCGGCTTTGGCTTTGATTGTTTTGGCAACACCCTTGATGGCCACCATTTTTTATCGCGGTGAAATTACGGCTTATGATATATCCAAAATGACCCTTAGCTTGCAAGCTTATGGCTCTGGCTTACTGGCGTTTATGTTAATTAAGGTTTTAGCCCCGGGGTATTACGCGCGGCAAGATACTAAGACCCCTGTGAAAATAGGCATTCAAGCCATGATAGTGAACATGGTGTTAAATTTAATTTTAATCTTCCCGTTTGCCCACATGGGCTTGGCACTTGCCACTACCTTGTCTGCGTACATGAATGCATTCTTGCTGTATTGGGGTTTACGCAAACAAGGGCATTACAAGGTTCAGTCGGGTTGGTGGCGCTGGCTAATGCAGTTGGGTCTAGCCAATGTTGTGATGGTGGTCTGTATTGTATTGCTTAACCCTGAGATTGATCAGTGGATGGTTTTCAGTGAATGGCAGCGTGCTATGTGGGCTGGAATATTGGTTTCAGTGGGCGTAGTCAGTTACGGTCTGGTTTTGTTGTTAACTGGCGTTAGGCCGAGACATTTAACTGTAAATCGTAACTAATGGCAGTCATTCGTACTCAGTTAAGCCTTACTTCAGGTTAATTAGTACATTGCCCCCCATATCCCACCTTAAACAGTGGAGTGAAAAGGCCGCCTAGCCTATAATGCGGCCTTTTATTTTGCCTAAGATTTATGCATTTTTTTCGCGGACTTCATAATACTCGTTCTTTTTCTCAAGGTTGTGTTTTAACCATTGGGAATTTTGATGGTGTGCATTCTGGCCATAGGCAAGTTTTGGCGAAGCTGACGGCTGAAGCACAATCGTTAGGCTTGCCTGCAGCCGTGATGATATTTGAACCTCAGCCTAAAGAGCATTTTGATATAGAGGGCTCGCCAGCAAGGCTGACCACGTTAGCCGAAAAAATAGAGCTACTTGAACAGCAGGGCATAGATGCCCTTGCGTGTATGGCATTTAATAATCGCTTTATGAGTTTGAGCGCTGAAGATTTTGTTAAACAAGTATTGGTCGATGGTCTAAATGTTAAGGCCCTGATAATCGGCGATGATTTTAAATTTGGTTGTGACCGCTCAGGTGATTTTGAATACTTAAAGCAAGCGGGTCAAAAACACGGCTTTACTGTTCAAGATACCAAAACGGTTTTACAGGGTGGCATGCGTGTTAGCAGTACCGAAGTAAGAGCCGCGTTAGAGCAGGGGGATTTAACCCAGGCTCAGGTTTTACTGGGCAGAGAGTTCGCCATTAGTGGACGCATTGCTCACGGTCAAAAGCTAGGGCGTACTTTAGGTGTGCCAACTGCCAATGTGATTTTAAAAAGACATAAGACCCCATTAGTGGGTGTTTATGCTGTGCAGGTAGTGACATCTTCAGGCACATATAACGGCGTAGCCAATATTGGAATGCGCCCAACAGTAGGGGCATTAGTGCCTATACTGGAACCTCATCTATTTGATTTCGACGGTGATCTATACGGTCAGCGTTTGAAGGTGGTGTTCAAACAAAAGATACGAGACGAGAAGCGCTTTAATGGTTTAGATGAACTTACAGCCGCTATCTACAATGACATAGAAAAAGCGAAAGCTTTTTTTATAGAGAATAATAATCCGACAGCTTAAAGATAGACTGATAGCTAACGACAAAGCTTAAAACGAAGAGCCAAAATGACAGACTATAAATCGACTCTAAACCTTCCAGAAACGGATTTCCCAATGCGCGGAAATCTGGCAAAGCGCGAACCTGCCACTTTGAAAAAATGGCAAGAGATGGATTTATACAAAGCCATTCGTGAAGCACGAGCAGGTCGCAACAAATTTATTCTGCATGATGGCCCTCCATACGCTAACGGTAATATTCACATTGGTCACAGTGTGAATAAAATACTAAAAGACATCATCATTAAGGCGCAAACATTAAGCGGCAATGATGCTCCGTACGTGCCTGGTTGGGATTGTCACGGTTTACCAATTGAATTAAACGTAGAAAAAGACATTGGTAAAGCAGGCGTAAACGTCGACGCCAAAACATTCCGCCAAAAATGTCGCGAATACGCACAAACGCAAGTTGATGGCCAACGTGAAGATTTTAAACGTTTGATGGTGTTAGGAGATTGGGATAAACCTTACCTAACCATGGATTATAAATTTGAAGCCAACATCATTCGCACACTGGGTCGTATTGCGGGTAATGGTCACCTACACAAGGGTGAAAAGCCGGTTAACTGGTGTATGGACTGTGGGTCAGCACTTGCTGAAGCTGAAGTGGAATACCAGGATAAAAAATCGGTAGCCATTGATGTTAAATTTGCATTCAGCAATACAAAAGATCTTTTATCTAAATTCTCAATAGAGAAAGACGCATCAGAATTTGAAAGTAAAACAACCAGCATTGTAATCTGGACAACCACACCTTGGACACTACCCGCTAACGAAGCGGTATCGGTACACCCAAGCATTGAATACGCGTTAGTCTATTTAAAAGAAGCCGATGAAATTCTTTTGATCGCAGCTGAGCTGGTTAAAGACGCCATGGAGCGTTACGGCATTGCTGCCGATGGATTTGAAACATTAGGCTTCGCAAAAGGCGCTGACTTTGGTTGGGTACGCGAAGAAACAGATTCAGCCCCATTCTCTGTTAAGCATCCGTTTATGCCTGCCGACGATGGCACAGCCGAAAAATTTGTGCCTGTTATTACAGGCCTACACGTAACGGCTGATTCAGGTACGGGTTCTGTTCATACCGCACCTTTCCACGGTGCAGACGATTATATTGTTTCAAACAAGTACGGCGTCACGTCAAAGCTAATGCTAGTAAGTGACGAAGGCTTATTTGTAGAAAGCGATGCATTAAAAGCATTAGAGCTAACCGGTTTAAGCGTTGCTGATAAAGGCAACTTTAAAGTACTAGGTATCTTGAATGAAAAAGGCGCGCTACAGAAAAAAGTAAACATCAAACACAGCTACCCACATTGCTGGAGACATAAATCTCCAATCATCTTCCGTGCAACGCCACAGTGGTTTATTTCAATGAACCAAGGTGGCTTGTTAGAAAAAGCCATGCACGAAGTTGAAAACACAGTGGACTGGCGTCCTGATTGGGGTAAGGCTCGTATTGATTCAATGATGAACTCTCGCCCTGACTGGTGTATTTCTCGTCAGCGTACCTGGGGTGTGCCCATTGCATTGTTTGTTCATAAAGTCACAGGTGAATTACACCCTGATACTCAAGCGCTCATTGAAACCGTCGCCAAAAAAGTTGAAGGCGAAGGCATTGATGCTTGGTTTGATCTAGAAGCGAAAGATTTATTGGGCGACGAAGCGGCTGAATACCAAAAAATTACTGATACATTAGATGTGTGGTTCGATTCTGGCGTGACCCACGCAGCGGTATTAGAAGAGCATCCAGAGCTGCATGTTCCGGCTGACTTGTATTTAGAAGGTTCGGATCAACATCGTGGTTGGTTCCAGTCTTCATTGCTAACCAGTGTTGCGGCACGTGGTAAGGCGCCATACAAAACCGTATTAACTCACGGATTTACGGTTGATGGCGAAGGCAAAAAAATGTCTAAGTCATTAGGCAACGTGATGTCACCACAAGATGTGGTGAATAAATTAGGTGCCGACATTTTACGTTTATGGGTGGCGTCTACGGATTACACCAGTGAAATGACAGTGAGCGATGAAATACTAAATCGTACTGCGGATTCTTATCGTCGTATTCGAAATACAACCCGTTTCTTATTAGCCAATATAAATGGTTTTGATCCTAAAACGGACATGCTGAAAGCAGGAGAGTTATTGCCGCTTGATGCATGGATTGTTGATCAAGCTAACTCGCTACAAGAAGAAATGAAAACCAGTTATAGCGAATATCAGACCATGAACATTTATCAGAAGTTACATAACTTCTGTATCAATGAACTGGGTGGTTTTTACTTAGATGTGATTAAAGATCGTCAGTACACAACGAAATCTGACAGCTTACCTCGCCGTAGTGCACAAACAGCCTTGTATCATGTAATCGAAGCCATGTTGCGTTGGATGGCTCCTATCTTAAGCTTTACCGCTGAAGAAGCTTGGGAGTTTATGCCTGCACAAGTGGAAGGTGATCGTGAGCCAAGCGTTCTGTTAAGTGAATGGTACACAGGCTTGTTCTCTGCCCCTGATGATACATTTAACGATGCTTACTGGCGTCGTATGATGGCCGTTAAAACAGCCATCAATAAACTATTAGAAAAAGCCCGTAACGAAAAAACAATTGGTGCAAGCTTAAGCGCCAAAGTGACGTTATTCGTTGAAGGCGATCTAGCCACCGACCTAGAACGTTTAGGTGATGAGCTGCGCTTTGTATTAATGACATCTGGCGCAGCAGTCGAAGCATTTGATGCTGACGCTGGTGAAGCAACAGACGTTGAAGGTTTGCGTGTAAGCGTAACGGCAAGCGAAGATCCTAAGTGTGATCGCTGCTGGCATCACCGTGAAGACGTAGGTTCTCATAAAGAACACGAAACATTATGTGGGCGCTGTGTTGAAAACGTTGATGGTGAAGGTGAGAAAAGGGCGTTTGCATAATGCTAAACACTCTTATTCAAAAGCATTTTTCAGATCTAAATAAGTCGCAACTGAAATGGTTGTGGCTGGCCGTCATTGCCATTATTTTAGATTTTGTTAGCAAGCAAATGGCAGAATCATTTTTGCATTATGCTCAGCCAGTATATGTGTTGCCTGTGTTTGACTTAACCTTGTTATATAACAAGGGTGCCGCCTTTAGCTTTTTGGCCAATGAAGGGGGCTGGCAGCGCTGGTTCTTCACCATTATAGCCATTGGTGTTAGTTCAGTTCTTACGGTTTGGTTGATGAAGCTTAAGCCTTCAGAAAAATGGTTAAGCATTGCACTGGCCTTGGTTATTGGTGGTGCATTAGGCAATTTATATGATCGTCTAGCTTACGGACATGTCATCGATTTTATACACGTGCACTGGAATGATAATTACTTTCCAGCATTTAATATTGCAGACAGTGCTATTAGCATTGGTGCTGCCATGTTGTTGTACGAAAGCTTGTTTATGCAGCAAAAGAAAGCATAAACCGTTAGCCGTATGTTTATAGGCCGTTGGGTCTCACTCGTTATTAATTAGATTGTATTGCAGGCAAGCGCAATACAATCACTAAAACTCTATTGGAATACATCATGCTAATTGCAAAAGGCAAGCAGGTAACCTTACATTTCGCGCTTAAGTTAAATGATGGGCAGGTCGTAGACAGCACGTTTGATAAAGAGCCTGCCACATTGGTTGTGGGTGATGGTAATTTACCTGAAGGCTTTGAAGCGCTTTTAATCGGCTTAGAAGCGGGCGCTAAAAATAGTTTTGTCATTCCTCCTGAAGATGCGTTTGCACAAAAAAATCCAAACAATATACAGCACATGAAACGCAGTGATTTTGGCGCTGATTTGGAAATCGAAGTGGGTTTAATGGTTTCATTCGCTGATGCCAATGGTGCAGAATTACCTGGTGTGATTAAAGAAGTGCATGATAACTTGGTCGTGGTGGATTTTAATCATCCGTTAGCCGGCGAAGAGCTAACGTTTGATGTTGAAATTATAAATGTTACAGAAGCTTAAAAGAGATTAGTGATGGATATTACGTTAGCTAACCCTCGTGGATTTTGTGCCGGTGTTGATCGTGCCATCGATATTGTTAATCGTGCGCTGGACATATTTGAGCCGCCTATTTATGTGCGCCATGAAGTGGTTCACAATAAATTTGTAGTGGATAATTTACGTAATCGCGGGGCCGTATTTGTAGATGAACTACATGAAGTACCTGATGACAGCATTGTTATTTTTTCTGCTCACGGTGTGTCTAAAGCGGTTCAACATGAAGCAAAAGATCGTGGTCTAAAAGTCTTTGATGCAACGTGCCCCCTAGTAACCAAGGTTCATATGGAGGTGGCGCGCTATTCGATTAAAGGCAGTGAGATGATTTTAATCGGGCATAAAGGCCACCCTGAAGTCGAAGGCACCATGGGGCAGTATGATAGCGCGACAGGTGGAGAAATTTACCTAGTCGAAGACGTAGCTGATGTTGAATCATTAAACCCATTTAACCCAGACGAATTGTCTTATGTGAGTCAAACAACCTTATCGATGGATGATACCGCTATTGTGATTGAAGCTTTACGAGAAAAGTTTCCAAAAATCCAAGGGCCAAAAACAGATGATATTTGTTATGCCACTCAGAATCGTCAAGATGCTGTAAAAGATTTGGCCAAGCAATGTGACTTAATATTGGTGGTGGGTTCGCCAAATAGCTCTAATTCAAATCGCTTACGTGAACTGGGTGAGCGCATGGGGTCTGCGGCTTATTTAATTGATAACGCTGACGAAATCAAAGCGGATTGGTTTACTGATGATAAAACGGTTGGTATTACAGCAGGCGCATCAGCACCAGAAGTATTGGTTCAGCAAGTAGTCGATCGTGTGAAAGAATTAGGCGGCACCACCCCTGTTGAATTGAGTGGTCGCGAAGAAAATATCACGTTTAATTTGCCTAAAGAGTTAAGGCTTAAATCGGTTGATTGATTTTCAATTGTAATAGCGTAATTTCGATCATGATACTTACGCCAATAAAATAGCCCAATCTAGCGATTGGGCTTTTTTATCTTCTGATGTTTATTAACTTACTATTTCGTAACAAGGCACGTATTCAGTCCCAGGTAACTTCATACGTTGCTGTTTAACCATGCTTGCCAATAAATCTTCTAATGGCGCGATAATGTCATTGCTGCCATTAATCTTGAATGGCCCGTGCTTTATAATCTCTTCAATGCCGTCTTGTTTGACATTACCTGCCACAATTCCGCTGAATGCTCGACGTAAGTCTGCAGCCAATTTATGCACAGGTTGATCCAGTGATAAATTTAATTCACTCATGGTTTTGTGGGTGGGTATAAATGGCTGCTGAAATTCATTATCTATTTCTAACATCCAATTAAAAAAGAATGCATCGTTGTGTTGTTTTCTGAATTGAGTAACGCGTTTAAATTCTTTTTTCATGTGAACCGCCACGGCTTCAGGGTCATCAATGATGATGGTGTATTTGCTTTGTGCCTTTTCGCCAAGACAGCTGCCAATAAATGCATCAATTTTTTCAAAGTAGGTTTTAGCAGACGCTGGCCCCGTAAATACAACCGGAAAGGGAATGTGTTTATTTTCAGGGTGTAGCAGTATGCCTAATAAATATAGGATTTCTTCTGCTGTGCCTGCACCGCCAGGAAAAACTATGATGCCATGGGCGGTTCTTACAAATGCTTCTAAGCGTTTTTCAATATCGGGTAAAATCACCAATTCATTTACAATTGGGTTAGGGGCTTCAGCTGCGATGATTCCTGGCTCGGTGAAACCCACATAGCGACCATGTTTATTGTGTTGTTTTGCATGCCCTATCGTTGCGCCTTTCATGGGGCCTTTCATGGCGCCTGGGCCGCAACCTGTGCCCACATCCAAAGCACGTAAACCTAATTGATAGCCCACTTCTTTAGTGTAATCGTATTCTTCACGGGTAATGCTATGGCCGCCCCAGCAAACGGTCAATCCATTAGGGTTTCCGTAGCGTAAAATATTGGCGTTTCGTAAAATATGAAACACCATGTTGGTCATTAATTCACTGCTTTGTAATTCGGCCGACGCTATAAATTTTGAGTTATTAATAATCTCATCATTGATGTAAATAATGTCGCGAAGTACCGTGAATAAATGTTCACGTATACCAAATATAACTTCGCTATCGACAAAGGCTTTATCTGGCGCATTATAAATATCTAAAACAATGCCACGATCAAGCTGAACAACTTCTATTTCAAATTCTTTATATTCTGTTTGCTGTGCAAAGCAGTCATCGCCGTGGGATCCGCAATTTAGAACAGCAAAAGCGCAACGTTTGAATATTTCATATAGGCCTGTTTGGCTTGCATCTTTAAGGCGATTAACTTCTTGGCGAGATAGAACTCTTAGCGCTTTTCTAGGGGTAATTCGCGCATGTGCAACGGACATACTTTTAGTCCCTTTATTATTAGTATTGATAAATCGAATGTAACACCTTCAGTTTAGCACTTAAACAAGATGGTAATAGTAATAATGAGTATAAGTAGCAGGGTTGAGGGAATATATTCGGCTATAGGCTTGATTGTTTAATGCATAGGGGGTGTTAACGACAAATAGCTAGGCCCAAAACTCCATTGGACCATATTGGCTGCTCAGTTTTAATATATCACTGCGTGTGATCATGCCGATTAATTCTTGAGAACCATTCAGTATGGGAAGGGACCCAATATGCTCATCAAATAAGACTTGAGACAGTTGATGGATATCCATGGTGCTGGATGCTGCAAAAACCTTTGTATGGTACCAGTTATCTTCGTTTACATTTTTTAACGCATAAATTTTTAAAATGTCTCTTTCACTAACAATGCCAATGAGTTTTTTATCTTGAGTAATGGGCAGGTGTTTGATGTCATTATTTTGCATCAGCTCCCAAGCCTTTTTAATGCTGGCTTGAGATTGATCAAGTGATACCACAGGAAAAGACATAATCTCTTCAGCAGTGTGAACTTGGTGACTCGTATTGTGATGCTCTTGGTAGGCAGAATGTCTTTGCTGGTTGCCTTTACTTTCTACCTTTTGAGTCGATGCACTTTTTTCAGCACGCTTTAGTAAAGGCGATTCAGGCGAGTGGTAGTGCTTAATTGCGGCACCGCCGTTGTCGATAAAGATAAATGGCATAACTCATCCGTGTGGCCTAAAAGGCGATTGTTAGTATGCCTCTACATATCGATTATTACTATTTAGAGGTTTGATCGACCTTTTTTTGCCAGTTTATAAATTCACTCTGTTCATAGTATGTCGCTCGATTCCACCAAAACTTTAATTGTTCTAAGTTAGGGTAACGTGTTGCGATAGGCGTTTTTGTCTCGATTAAAACTAAAGCGTTGTCTTTTGTGCCAACGCTGCCATTAATTTTCTGGCGCTGGCTGACCAATGATACGATCGGTTTTTTTGTGAAAATCTCGGCGGCTTCATAATGTTTAAGTTCAGGAAGCAGGAATGTGAATTGCTCTTGTTTATCCATGTTTACTTTAAAATTGATGGGGGCTGAACTTAATGTGTCGTGATTGTCATCGTCTAGTTGCCAGAAAGCCTTGTATTGAAAAACAATAATATGTTCGCCAGCGGGTAGTCGCAGATCCATATTGCCAGATCGAAATCTCAGTCGGCTATCCGATACGCTTTGGCCGTTTAACTCAAGCACCTCAAATTCTTCGGGCAACAATATAACGGCTTCTTCTATTGGGTTGAGTTCGGGGCCGTTATACAAGCGCATATGGGTTACGTGCGAGCAGGCAGATAAAAACAGAATTGTACTAAAAATAAGTAGTAGGCGATGGCGCATAAAAATCTCACTTGTTGATAAGTGCAATTGTGACGTGAAAGCCCGCGTCATTCAAGTGAGAGGGGGAGGGATGCTAAATAGGCTGGTAGTTAAACATGCTGTTCAAACGTCAATCACTTCAAGCAGTGATTAAAATATCTAGTATGAACTTGCGCGGCAGATTTATTCATCCTGAAGTTCAACTTCTTTTTCTAAGCGTGCTATATCTGGAATGATATAGCGGCCGTCTTTCATTAAAATCATGCCTTGTTCGTCCCATTCACGGAAGATTTTATTGATTCTTTGGCGAGATCCTAAAATTAAACGGGCAAAATCCTTTTGACTTAAACTGATGTTTAGCAGCATGCCTTCTGCGCAAGGTGTGCCGTGCTCTTCTAATAAAGACAGTATGCGACCAGCAAGTCGCGCTTTAAGTGGATAAAATAGCATGCCTCCTAATAATAAATAGGTTTGGCGTGTGCGTATCATATGGTCTTTCAAAAGATTTTTATAAACGGTTGGATATTCGTCAGCGATGGCTAATACAACATTTCTTGGAATATTGAGCGCGCGGCCAGCTTCTTTAAATTGTAACTCTAACACACGGCCTTCTTCTGAAAACAAAGAGGCGTCACCCATCCAGCCAAGAGGCTCTATATCTGTTAACGCAAATTCCTGTCCGATACTGCTAACAATGGATACTCGAATACGACCTTCAAGTAAGCAGTAGATACTTTTTGTAATGTCACCGGCACAAAATAGAAAGCTATTTTTAGCGTATTTTTCAATTTTTGAGGCTTTGGCTAATTTCTGAATGGCTTCCTCAGGAAGATCTTTGAACCAATCAGAGCTTCGGATAATTGCAGGGACATCTGTTTGAATTGCCATATTTATTCCGTGTGATCGTGAGGCTAATTTATTATTATTCACACTAATTAGCCCACGATTAGTGTTGTTACTTATGAGCATAGAATAATTATGAAGATAATAGAACAATAAGGAAATAAAAAGACCTAGGTTTAGGTCTTTTTTAGGCAGTGCCCTTAATAAATGAAGGGCATTTTGTCATTTGCTTTCGAGTAAGAGAGACATAAGGTTATGCCTCTCTCTATTGCTTTTTAGCATACTTCAAATAAAGCCGCCGCCCCCATGCCGCCGCCAACACACATGGTCACAACCACATACTTAACACCACGACGTTTGCCTTCAAGCAAAGCATGCATGGTCATACGTGCGCCACTCATACCGTATGGGTGACCAATTGAAATGGCACCACCGTTTACGTTTAAGCGATCAGCAGGAATGTTTAACTTGTCGCGACAGTAGATCACTTGTACTGCAAACGCTTCGTTAAGCTCCCAAAGACCAATGTCTTCCATTTTAAGACCCGTACGCTTAAGTAGCTTAGGAATGGCGAATACAGGACCAATGCCCATTTCGTTTGGCTCACAACCAGCAACGGCCATACCACGGTATATGCCTAAAGGTGAAAGACCACGTTGTTCAGCTAATTTACGATCCATTAATACAACAGCCGCTGCACCATCAGATAGTTGAGAAGCGTTACCGCCCGTTATGGCGCCACCTTCTCGAACGGTTTTAAGGCCAGATAGACCTTCTAAGTTAGTTGAAGGGCGATTACCCTCATCTTTTGTTAGGGTCACTTCTTGCTCGCTAATGGCACCTGTTTCACGGTCTTGTATCAGCTTAGTGGCCGTAACCGGAACGATCTCATCATCAAACTTGCCCGCTTCTTGTGCCGCTGCAGTGCGCATTTGAGATTCTAATGCGTATTCATCCATTTGCTCACGAGTAATGCCATATTTCTTACCGACAAGCTCTGCGGTATCCAGCATAGGCATGTAGATATCCGGTGCATTGGCTAATACCAAAGGATCTTTAGCGCGGTGCAGGTTCATGTGTTCGTTTTGAACCAAGCTGATTGACTCACAACCACCGGCAAGGGCAACAGGCGCGCCGTCAACCATGATTTGCTTAGCAGCAGTCGCAATAGACATCACACCAGAAGAACACTGGCGATCAAGGGTCATACCAGATACGTCGATTGGTAGGCCAGCAGCAAGCGCGGCTTGACGAGCAAAGTTAGTACCTTGAGAGCCTTGCTGAAGCGCTGCGCCCATGATGCAGTCATCAATTTCTTGTGGATCAACACCTGAACGTTCAACGGCCGCTTTAATGGCGTGTGAGGCTAAAGTTGGGGCTTCAAGATTATTAAACGCACCACGGTAGGCTTTGCCAATTGGGGTACGAGCAACGGAAACAATTACAGCTTCTTTCATTGTATTCTCACTTATATAGTTAGCTGAATAAAAACAGGGTAGTGCATTTATTCAGTTTTAATAATGATAAATAGGTCTAAAACTAAATTACTTCTGAGACTCAACGTAAGCCATAGCTTTACCTAAGAATTTCTCAGTTTGGCCAGCGCCTGATTGAAGGTCTTTTTGACCAGCAGTATCAGTGATTTGATCTAATTTAGAATTGATGATGTCAGTATCTTGCTCAGCTTCTGGTAAGAAGATTCCGTCAGTTTCAAAGATTTGTGCACGAGCGTAGCCGCCTGCGCCTGCTGCTAGGATGAAACGGTTAGGGGCATCTTTATGGCAAAGTGTTAATGCACCCGCTGTAACCGCTTCAGGTGTTAGCATGGCTAGAATTTCAGCAGGCATTAGATCTTCAGTCATACGAGTTGCCGCTGTTGGAGATAAAGCGTTAACACGGATGTCATTTTTAAGGCCTTCAATACATAGGGTATTCATGAAGCCAATTACTGCCATTTTAGCCGCGCCATAGTTAGACTGACCAAAGTTACCGTATAAGCCAGAAGATGACGTGGTCATCACGATACGGCCGTAGTTTTGCTCACGCATAATGCCCCAAACGGCTTTAGTACAGTTAACAGAACCCATTACGTGTACATCCATAACCAGTTTAAAGTCGGCTAGGTCCATTTTAGCGAAGGTTTTATCACGTAAAATACCCGCGTTGTTAATAAGAACATCTACACGGCCCCACTTATCCATTGTTTGCTTAACCATGTCTTCAACTTCGTCGAAGTTTGCAACGTTAGCGCCGTGTGCAAACGCATCACCGCCATTGGCTTTGATTAGCGCAACTACTTCGTCAGCCGCAGCAGAAGACGCGCCGCTGCCATCACGGGCACCACCAAGATCGTTGACAACAACTTTTGCACCGCGTTCGGCTAAAGCTAATGCATGGCTACGACCCAAACCGTTACCCGCACCTGTAACAATGGCAACTTGACCTTCAAAATTAATAGACATGTTTATCTCTCTTTTCTATTTTTAATAATATTAATAACAATTAAATGACCAGTAGTATTACTTAACCATTTGCATCGTTAGCCACTCTGTTTTAAGAGCGGGTTTATCTGAGCCTTCAATTTCAACTTCCACTTCTGTTTTTAGCATGAATTGTCCTGGCTTTTTTTCGGTTGCTTCAACTAATTTAGCGTTAGCGCGAATTTTACTGTTTACTGCCACAGGAGAAATAAACCTAACTTTATCAAATCCATAATTCACGCCCATGTAAGCACCTTCGATCGTGGTGCCAAATGACTCTGCGAAATGAGAAAGCATGGATAGGCTTAAAAAACCATGTGCAATGGTAGTTCCGAATGGACTTTTGGCCGCCGCTTCAGGGTCCACGTGTATAAATTGATGATCCAGAGTGCAATCTGCAAACTGGTCAATTTGCTCTTGCTTAACTTCAAACCAATCTGTTGTGTGAACGGTTGCATTCACGGCATTTTTCAAATCTTCACGACTGACAATATTCATAATATTTACCTTATTTTGGTTTATGGCTAAGTATGTTAATTGTTAAAAACACACTTATTAAAACCAATCGGCTTGCATGTCAAAGCTGGTGCTATCAATGTTTTTAACCAAAGATGCCCAGTGATAAATTTTTGGTAATTCACTGCGGAAGAAATACTGCATGGCTTGCACTTTGCCACGATAGAATTTCACATCGTCTTCGTGTGGCGACTTCTCAAGCGCGCTTTGTGCAACTATGCCTTGTTTAAGCCATAACCAAGAGATAACCAGGTGACCAAACAAATCAAGGTACGCCACCGAGTTAGAAAATACTAAGTCTGGGTTTTGTGTTTGACTGGCTTGCATAACCGTATTTGTTACTTCTTTTAATATATCAATGGCTTCGCTTAATTCTTCAGCGAATACCTCTAATTCCTTTATCTTTGAAGCTTGTTTACAGGTATCTAAAATCTCGGTCAGCATGGCACCGTAACCTGCAAAGTTTTTCATTGGTACCTTACGGCCCAATAAATCCAGAGACTGAATACCGGTTGTGCCTTCATGAATCGGATTCAAACGGTTGTCACGGTAAAACATTTCCACTGGGTGTTCGTTACAATAGCCGTGTCCGCCCAGTACTTGAATGGCTAGATTGTTGGCTTTAGGCCCGTACTCTGATGGCCATGACTTAATGATCGGCGTTAAAAAATCCAATAATAAATGGGCTTTAGCACGTTCTTCTTTTGTTTCAGCTGTATTTTCATCATCGGCAAGCTGGCTTCCAAATAAGCATAAAGAATAAGCACCTTCGGCATAGGCTTTTTGGGTTAGCAGCATGCGGCGAACATCTGGATGCTTAATGATGTTTACAGGGGCTGAATGAGGGTCTTTATTTGAAAGCAAGCGACCTTGTGGGCGTTCTTTTGCGTAATCCAAAGAATACTGGTAACCGGTTAGTGCTGTGATAGCGGCACCCGACCCCACCATGATGCGAGCTTCATTCATCATATGAAACATGTAAAAAAGGCCCTTGCCTTCTTCGCCTACAAGGTAGCCTTCGGCACCGTCTTTTTCTCCAAAGCTTAGGGCGCACGAAGTATGACCTCGACCACCCATTTTATGAAAGAGCCCTGCTAGATTTACATCGTTATGTTCGCCAACTGAGCCATCTTTATTCACCTTATATTTTGGAACAATGAATAATGAAACTCCTTTAATGCCTTTCTCTGCACCCTTAACTCGCGCTAATACCAGGTGAACAATATTCTCAGACAGTTCGTGGTCACCACCACTGATGTAAATCTTATTGCCTTTGACTAGGTAGTTACCATCTTCGGTTGGGGTGGCTGTGGTGGTTAAATCAGCTAGGCCTGAACCAGCAGAGGGCTCTGTCATGGCCATGGTGCCGTAGAAATGGCCTTCACGCATGGGGGTTACCCACTTTTCAATTTGTTCTGGGGTGCCGTGTGCTTCTATTAGATTGCAGTTTGCATTGGTCAGAGTTAAGTACCCTGTTGTGGTACTGGCTACGGCCGATAGATAAGCCGAAGCAGCGCTGGTGACAATCAACGGCAATTGCATTCCACCCATTTCATAATCAGCGGCAGGTGAAAGAAGGCCTGCTTCTACCACAGCGTCTAGAGCGGGTTTAACTTCTGGCAACATGGAAACTTTTTTACCGTCAAAAGTCGGCTCGTTTTTATCTATTTTAGATCGTAAAGGCATAAAGTATTTTTCAGCAACTGCTTTAGAGGTAGCAATGGCTGCTGAAAATGTTTCACGACTGTGATCTTGGTAACGTGGGCGTTTGGTTAGCCCTTCGGCATCAAACAGCTCATATAACATAAAGTCTAGGTCGCGTTCACTGATAATTGGAGCTGGCATATTGATTACCTAAAGTGTGTTAAATATGAATTTAGTGACTGCAGTCTGATAAATATCCTCATCGGCCACCATGACGTGATAGGTCATATATTAAAAATAAGTAAAAGAAATTGGCGTGTGTCACCGTAGCGACAGCATTTATGCATTTTAAAAATTATGGTGATATATCAATGTAGATTTTCCCTGTCACGCCTAAGGCGAATTAAGTGTTAGCGTGAAATTAGATAATAAAAAGATTGTATAGGTAGCTACGGCATCTCCTTATATTAATCATGGAGTTAACCCATGACATACGCCCAAGAACAACTTAAAGCCATTAATGTAAATGGTTATTCCAGCTTGGTTCACATGTTTGACAAGGCGGTGGCAGAGAACGCAGATCTAGCTGCATACTCATGCCTAGGCAGTGAACTAACTTTTGCGGATATTGATCAATTAAGTGGCCAGGTTGCAGCTTATTTAACGGCTGTCTGTGGTTTGAAAAAAGGCGATGCCATTGCTGTGCAGTTACCCAATATATTGCAGTACCCTGTTATTGCATGGGGTGCCATGCGCGCCGGCATCATAATTGTTAATACAAATCCGCTGTACACCGAACGTGAAATGCTGCATCAATTTAATGATGCAAATGTAAAAGCATTGGTGGTGCTTGCCGATCTTTATCCGAAAGCTGAAAAAGTTTTGCATCAAACCAATATCGAAACGGTCATTGTCACGTCGCTTATGGATTTGACAAAACCTGAGACCAAAACCAAATCAAATTTAAAGTCAAAGCTAGCTCCCAAGTTTAGTAATGTGATTGAATTTAATGATGTACTGAAAAAAGGCAGTAAATTGCCTTTTCCAACGGTTGACCTGTCAATGGACGATGTGGCTTTGTTGCAGTACACCGGCGGCACGACTGGTGTGGCAAAAGGCGCGGTACTCACTCAAGGCACCGTTTTTGGTGCGCTTACCATCACCCGTGACTTTTTTGCAGAAGTGGCCATTGAGCGTGAAGTGATTATTGCCCCGATGCCGCTTTACCATATTTATGGTTTTACCATGAGCGTGGTATCGGTATTTTTATTCGGTGGGATTTCGGTATTAATTCCAAATGCACGAGATGCAGGCAGTTTGGTTGCGGCCATGAAGCAGTACAGGGCCACTGGTCTTGCTGGTGTGAACACTTTATTCCAAGCCATGCTTGAACATCCTGAATTTGATGACATCGATTTTTCACAGTTAACTGGGACCATTGCTGGTGGCACGACACTGATTAAAGAAGTGGCCGACGAATGGAAAGCGCGCACAGGCGCCGATATATATGAAGGCTACGGCTTAAGTGAAACCTGCGCCGCAGCCACGTGTAATATTGAAGGTAAGCGTAAACTGGGCACAGTGGGAATGGCTTTCAATAATATGGAAGTGAAATTGATTAATAGTTTTGGCGAAACCGTATCTGGTGAAGAGAGTGGCGAATTATGTATGCGTGGACCTCACATCATGCAGGGATATTGGAACCGACCAGAAGCCACGCGCGAAGCCATCGATGAAGACGGATGGTTTAAAACAGGTGATGTGGCCGTTATTGACAGTGAAGGGTTCATTAAAATAGTCGATCGTATAAAAGATATGGTTCTTGTGTCTGGGTTCAACGTTTATCCAACTGAAATCGAAGGTGTTGTATATGGTCACCCAGATGTAGTGGAGTGTGCAGTGGTTGGCGTGGCCGACTCAAAAACAGGAGAGGCGGTTAAATTATTCGTACACTCTAGTAATCCTAGTCTGACAGCGGATGATTTAATTGAATTTTGTCGAGGAGAATTAACCGCTTATAAGGTGCCGCGCCAGATTGAATTTTTAGATGAATTGCCCAAGTCGCCTGTGGGTAAAATTCTTCGTAGAGAATTAAGGGCCTAATGCAGCATTGGATTAATCTAGATAGGCCAAATAATAGCGAATGCATTCCCCGTGGATGACGCCTTTAGACGATATGGGTCTGCTGAAGGGCGATAAGGTTAATCACCTATTATTATGGCTGTATTAAGTGCTAGATTTAGGGGTTATATCAATCGGTTATTTGAGTCTCTAAGGTGACACGCCTAGTTTGCATACCCCTGATACATTCAGGATTAAGATATAAATATAATAAAAGAGCCCGTGTTTAGCCACTTTTGGCTAAATCGCTCAATTGAGGCAGCTTTATGAATGTAATCAGTAAGATGGGATACGGCATAGGCCAGTTATCCGACGGCACCAAACAAGCCGCTTTCACAACGTTTTTATTCTTCTATTACAACCAGGTACTGGGTTTATCTGGCAGTCTTGCGGGCTTAGCGGCCTTGCTTGCATTAGTGGCAGATGCCATTACAGATCCAATGGTGGGTCATCTTTCTGATCGCCTTCGATCAAAATGGGGTCGCAGACACCCATATATGCTTGCAGGTGTGATTCCATTTTTCATCGCCATGTATGCCTTGTTTAGTCCTCCTGGGGATATGAGCCAGTTGCAGCTATTCTCTTGGATGTTAGGTATGGCCATTGCGTTGCGTTTCGCACTGACATTATTCTATGTTCCTCATCTGTCCTTGGGTGCAGAGCTGGTGGATGACTATCACGAAAAGACGTCTTTAATTGGTTATCGTGTATTTTTCAACTATGCCGGTATTGTATTAGTCAGTGTGATTGGTTTTGCTGTATTTTTTCCAGCAACCGAGGCTTATCCAAACGGTTTACTAAATGCTGAAAGCTACTCTGGGTTTGGTTTGTTTTGCGCGGTAATCGCTTCAAGCGCCATGTCGGTGTCGATATATTCAACTCGTAAAGCTATTCCACATTTACGTGCCCCAGAGATCAATTCCGACAATAAAGCTCACCCTGTCATGGCGGTGTTTGAAGTATTAAGAACCTTAAAACTTAAATCTTTCCGTAACATCTTTTTTGTAATCTTGTTATTCGCCTCATTGGCAGGCCTATCGCAAACCTTATTGGTATACACAGCTACTTACGTTTTTGGCTTTACTGCTGAGCACCTAGCAGGTCTGTCAATGTCTATTGTAGTTGGCTTGCTGCTTGCGTCAGTGGTGGCACAAAAACTGTCTAAGCGTTTTGATAAACGTAAGTCGTTAGCGATTTGTGTAAGCCTAGGTTGCTTTACGGCGTTCACTCCAATTACTTTGTACGTATTTGGAATCTTACAGTTGATGGACTTCAATTCTAAGTTCTTGCTTGTTTTTATCATGAATGGTATTTCGCAAATTTTCTTTATTGCGTACGTTATTTTAATCGACTCGATGTTGTCTGATGTGATCGATGAAAATGAATTTAATACTGGCAACCGTGAAGAAGGTTTATTTTTTGCGGCCCGTTCATTTGCCACTAAAGCCAGCTTTGGCATAGGGGCATTAATGGCCGGTATCGCACTGGATGTTATTGCCCTTCCTAAAAATGCTCTGGCTGCCGATGTGGCCCCTGAAACCGTTAATTTGCTCGCCATTTTAGGCGGCCCAGGTTTGATGTTGTTCTTCTTGTCTACCATCTTAATATCTAGACATTACCCATTAAATGAAGCCCGTCACCAAGAAATAATGGCAGGCATTAAATCGAACAACGAAAACAAAGCGGCGCAAGCCGCGTAACTAAATATTAATTTTAAGCCTGTGAGTTTGTATGAGTACTGAAGTAACTGACGTTAATGAAGAAATTTCAATGTACCGAGACATGGTGCTGCGATTTTTAGAGCATGAAGTAGCGCCGCATTACGAACAGTGGGAAAAAGATCATATTATTCCTAGGGACTTTTGGTACACCATGGGTGATGCAGGATTACTGTGCATCGACATGGATGAAAAATACGGCGCGGCCGGAGCATCGTTTGACGTATGCCAAATGGTTACCGAAGAAATGGCTCGAAAAGGGTATCATGGCCTAAGTAATGGTCATGGCATGCACGGCAATATTATTGCTCCTTATGTGAATAATCTAGGGACTGAAGCGCAAAAAGATTACTGGTTACCAAAATTGGTTAGCGGAGAAGCCATTGGTGGTATTGCCATGAGTGAACCCGGTGCCGGCAGTGACTTAGCAGGTATGCGCACCACCGCAGTTCGAGATGGTGATGAATGGGTTATTAACGGTTCTAAAGTTTTTATCACAAACGGTATTCATGCAGGCTTAATGATTGTATGCGCTAAAACAGATTTAACCGCCGGGGCGAAAGGCATTTCGTTGTTTCTTGTGGATACATCTTTACCTGGGTATTCGACGGGTAAAAAGATTGAGAAAATGGGGCAGCATACAAGTGATACAGCGGAATTGTTTTTTGAGAACCTGAGAGTTCCAGCCACAGCGCTATTAGGTGAAGAAAACAAAGGCTTTGTTCACATGATGCAAGAACTGCCCCGAGAACGTTTAGGATGTGCAGTACAAGCCGTAGGTCACGCACAAGGGGCGTTAGAAATAACTGCAGAATATGTGCAACAGCGAATGGTGTTTGGTCAGCCTTTAAGTAAGTTACAAAATACGCGTTTTAAACTGGCTCAGCAAAAAACGGACATTGAACTATCAAGAGCCTTACTGGAAAAAAATATAGTGAAAGTTAAGCGTGGAGAGATGACTGTAGAAGACGCGGCTATATTGAAGTATGCCTCGACCGAAATGCAGTTAAGAGTGGTGAATGAATGCCTGCAGTTATTTGGTGGTTACGGGTATACGGATGAATACGTAATTTCACGATTCTACCGAGATGCGCGTGTACAAACCATTTATGCGGGTACATCGGAAATTATGCAAGAAGTGATTGCTCGTGGCGTGGTGGGACGCTAAATAAAGCATGTTCAGCCCGTCCAAATATTTGGCGGGCTGAAAAATATATCGCTTAATAACAATTGCCACTATTAAAGTAAGTTAATATCCTATCTCTCTTAAACCCCTCTGTATCAGCCATTCTTTCACTAAATATTTTCACTAAATATTTTCACTAAATATTTTCACTAAATACTTTTACAAGATGCAATATGCGCTAATATCTAAAGGCGTATACATATTTCGCCCATAATGTTTATGACGCAGACCTTCGGCTCATGAAATTGCTAGGGGTTGTTTAACTAACGGATAATCTTGAGGAGTCATCGCATTTTTAACTGAAAGATACGATCGAGATTGCTTAAGTAAAAACTAAGGGTTGTACCTAATGCGCCAGATTGATTTGGTCTATGGTTTTAGTCACCAACGTGACTGATTAGTGCATAAGGAGTTGGTACTTTGGTTATATCCAAAGGGTAGTGAACTTGTAAAGAAAGCGCATTACACCCAGAGGCCTTTGCCAGTGAAATAACGAGCGATCTCTTTTTAATCGCAACTTGTTATCACAGGGAACAATAAAAATAACGAGGCGGTTTCAATGACAAAACACATAAATACAACTATGTTAGGCCGAAAAACCTATCTAGCCATGGCGTTGCCCTTTCTTATGGCGGCGCAAGCCCAGTCCATTGAATTTAATATGGGTGATGTTACAGCCACTTTAGATACTCAATTATCATTAGGGTCTAGTTGGCGAGCAGAAGACGCTGACAAAACAAAAGTCGGTGTCAATAATGCAGATTCAACAGACGATGATGGTAATCGTAACTACGATAAAGGTGATGCGTTTTCACAAATTTTTAAAGGCAGTCATGATCTTCATATAAAATATGAAAACATGGGTGTGTTTTTGCGTGGTAAATATTGGTATGACTCTGCCATAGAAAATAACAAAGTAAATTATGGGCATGGGCCTACCGTCGATGTAAATGCTGCGACTTTGTCAGCAACGCAAGTCGAGTCTGGTTTGAATTATAATGCAAATGAAAAGTTAGATGACTCTGATTTTGATGACTTATCAAAAGGTTCTGGGGCTACGTTATTAGACGCGTTTGTTTATGGTCAGTTTGACATTGGTGAAATGCCGATTGATGTTCGTTTAGGTAAACAAGTAGTGAGCTGGGGTGAAAGCACTTTTATTCAAGGTGGTATTAACTCAATTAACCCAGTGGATGCATCGGCATTTCGTCGTCCAGGTGCTGAGATCAAAGAAGGGCTATTACCAGTGGGTATGGCTTACACCAATTTAGGTTTAACAGACAACTTAAGCGCTGAAGTATTTTATCAATACGAATATCAAAATACAGTGGCAGATGCGTGTGGCACATTTTTTTCATCATCTGATATAGCCTCAGAAGGCTGTGACCTTTTATCTGTTCAAGATACTTTATTAAGTATATCTAAAGACCAGTCTTTTATAGATGCGCCAGCAGATGATAATCAGTTTGGTATGGCATTCCGATATTTTGCTGAAGACATTGAAACGGAGTTCGGTTTTTATGCCATGAATATTCATAATCGCGCTCCAATATATAATGTGATTGGGGATAGCGGTAATGACTATACTTCTTTGTTAGAATCTTATGATGCTGTCAGGCCGTTTGTGGCCCCAGGGGTTTATACTGCGTATTTAGCTGCAGATGCAGCAGCATTAGGCTTTCCTGGTATGACTTACGCAGATATTGGCGCCACGGCTGAAAGCCTGGCTGACGGCTCGTTTGCAGGTGGTGCTTTAACAGCCTCCATTAATACTGATATCCAAACAGCAACAGAAGCCAATACATCTGCCGAGTTAATCAGTGGCACTGTAACCAAGAACCGTGCACTTGGAACAAACTTTGCGATGTCTTATCCTGAAGACAATACATTGGTGGGCTTAAGTTTTTCTACCAATTTAGCCGGTATGGCTGTTTCAGGAGAGGTGAGCCACAAAATAGATTCCCCTGTTCAAATTAATGGCCCGTTACTGACAAATGCAGTACTGAGTCGTGGAGCCAATGCAGACAATGCTGATAAAGCAGCAGCTTACGCTGAAATTTATGGTTCTGTTGATGCAGATAGTGCAACGTTCGCGACCCCCACTTCTGAATTCGCTGGGCAGGTTATTCAAGGGTATCGAGAGTTCGACATTACTCAAGTTCAGGCCACATTAATCAATACATTTAACAACATTGCTGGCGCAAGTCAGGTTGCAATTGTTGGTGAAGTGGGCGCGCAATATGTACATGACTTTGACGATGTCCTTCGCTATGGCCGTGCGTCTTTCTTTGGCAACCCAACCTTTGCTGCAGATGAAGATAAAGATGGTTTTGTAACTGAATCTTCTTTTGGTTACCGCGCTCGTTTAAGTGCTACGTATAACAATGTATTTGCAGGTGTTGATATGACCCCTGTTGTGAGCTGGTCACATGATGTGTCAGGTACGTCTGCAGGACCGGGTGGTCCTTTCTTAGAAGGCAACCAAAGTCTTGGTTTATCAGTTAAAGCAAAATACTTAGAGCGTTACAGTGCAAGCCTGGCATACACCGCGTATGAAGGTGGAGACTATTCAATCACTGGCGACCGTGATTTTGTGTCAGCCAGTGTAGACGTTCAATTTTAATTAACATTTCGAAGTACCGAATAGATAACAATAAAAAAGTGCCAGAGCGATTGGCTGGCACAATAAAAGGTGAATAGATTATGAAAAAACACATATTAACCACATCGGCTTTGGTATTGGCCATGGCAAGTGCAGGGGCTTTTGCAAAAGTGTCTTCACAAGATGCCGAAAAGCTAGGTAAAGAACTGACCAGCATGGGCGCCGTGGCAGCGGGAAATAAAGCCGGTACCATCCCTGCTTATACTGGCGGTCTAAAGTCAGATCCTTCAGCTGATGCATTTACAAATTCAGTGGCCAAAAAGTTTGCAGCAGAAACACCGTTGTTTACCATTACCGCTAAAAATGTAAATGACTACGCAGCCAATATGTCCGAAGGGCACGTTGCTATGTTTAAAAAATATCCAGATACGTATTCAATGCCTGTGTATAAAACACAGCGTACCGCTGCGTTTCCTCAATCGGTTTATAAAAAATCTAAAAGCAATGCGGTATCAACTGAGTTGGTGGCGGGTGGTAACGGCTTAAAAAACTTTGATGAAACTATGCCTTTTGCCATTCCTCAAAATGGTGTCGAGGTGATTTGGAATCACATTACGCGTTATCGTGGTGGTTCTATTGAACGTAATGGTGCGCAACTTAATGTGCAAGAAAACGGATCTTACGTTCCAGTGAAAATCAACGCACTGTTCACTGTACCCCATTACCTAAAAGACGGTTACGATGAAAACAAGGATGCAAATGTACTGTTCTACTTTATGCAGCAAATTAAAGAGCCCGCGCGATTAAGTGGTAATGTTCTGTTGGTCCATGAAACCATTGATCAAGTTAAGCAACCTCGTCTAGCTTGGAGCTATAACGCAGGTCAGCGTCGTGTTCGACGTGCCCCTCAGGTTGCGTATGACGCCCCAGCTCAAGCATCTGGAGGTTTACGCACATCTGATCAAATCGACATGTACAATGGTGCACCAGACAAATACAACTGGAAATTGATTGGTAAAAAAGAAGTGTATATTCCATATAACTCTTACAAACTTTCCGATACATCGGTTAAGTATTCTGACCTAATAAAAGCGGGTCACATTGATCAGTCTTATACTCGTTATGAGTTGCACCGTGTATGGCAAGTTGAAGCAACCTTAAAAGATGGCGAGCGCCATGTGTACGGTAAACGTACCTTCTACATTGATGAAGATTCTTGGCAGGTTGCCCTTGCTGATCAATACGATACTCGCGGTGCTTTATGGCGTGTAGCTGAAGGTCATCCAATTCAGTTTATTAATGCAAATACACCTTGGTATGGCGCTTTGTTCAGCTATGATCTTCAGTCGGGTCGTTATGTTGCAGAGGTAAACAACGAAGAAGAAAATTCATTTTTGTTTAATAAAAAAGTTAAGCATAAAGATTTTACAGCGTCAGCTTTGCGTCGCTCAGGTATTAAGTAAGTTTCATGAAGTCCAGTGGATAGGTGACTGTTAAATGGTGAATATTTAATTAAGGCTCTCATTTAATAATTTCTATCAAACCAGCAGTGCGTATGCCTGCTGGTTTTTTTTATGCTTGTTATACAGCATTAAATATACAGATGTTAATGCAGCTAGCTCACGATGTTAGCAAGGGATTGCGATGACAGGAATATACCCACAAAAATTCAGAAGATGGTTCGAAGAGCCTGACTATTAGTTTGTAGAAGCCTAGTCAGCTAGTGTTAGTCAATATACAGTGGCAGGCATCTTTGCTGGGATCTTGAACGTGTAGGTGTAGAGGGCGCTAATAAGTAGCGTAATTTACTGCAGAGTATAAAAATAGGGCTTGTGTGTATGCAAGTGAATAGACGCTGTATGAGCGAGAATTACCTGCGGTTGTAATCCAGCTGTGTCGCTAGGGGATATTAGAGAAACCCAAAACGGTTACTATTATCGCGCAATAAACATCATACATAATGCAATCACGCATCAAATCTTTTTGTGTTGCCATTTACCCGATCGAAAATACACAAACATAAATAATGCTTTAATTGCAAAATCGGCAGCCGTTAGCATAAACATCCAGTTAATGCTAAGTCCCATATCGATGAATACAAAGGGTAAAATAAAACGGACCAATACTAAGCTAACCACGCTGACTTTAAGTGGATATTTTGTTTCTCCTGCACCTCGAATGGCACCACCAAGCGCAAAGTCGGTCGCGATAAAGGGCATAGCAATGGCGACAGTGGTGAAAAATAATTCGGTGAATGTTTGCACGTTCACATCATCGCTTAATAATTGTGCGAGCTCTTGAGAGAATACAAAAAATACAATAGCGGCACTGCATAAAACGCTTGAACACAAACGCCAACCAAACCAGCCAAATTGCTTGGCAATGTCAGGTTGGCCACGGCCCAGATATTGGCCAACAATAATCGCCGCTGCAGTGGAAAATCCTAAAGACACAAAAATGATAAATGTTAATATATTTAAACCCAACCCATACGCGGCTAATGCGTCGCTGCCATAGTGCGCGATGGCAATCATGTACACTAAGAAACCCATGTTCATTAAAGTTTGTTCAATCGCGCTGGGCAGTGCAATGCGAAGTAATCGATTGGTTTTTAAGCGGATGGCTGTCATGTGTGGATAAGGAATTTTTAATCGACCAAGGCGCCATAATAATGAGTACATGGCCAGAGACAAAACCGAGCCGGCTGTCCCACCAATTGCTAAGCCTTCAACGCCTAATGCAGGCACACCAATAAGACCATGGCTGACAACAATGCAGCCTAAGGCGTTACCAATGCCAGTAATAAACGCCAGTATTAGTGGGTTAATAGCATCACCACTGCCGCGCATAGAGCTGGTCAGTACAATATTCAGTGCGTAGATGGGGTTAAACAGGCAAGTCCATTGAATGAGTTTTGTGGCCAAGTCTTTTGTATCACCTGTTAAATCAAAGTATCCAGCCAGATCGTATGCCCAAAAGTAACAAAGAATCCCCATTAAAATCGAAACGGCTAAACCCAGCAGCATGGCGCTTTGAACGGTTTGTCCTGCGCGCAATAAATCGTTGGCCCCCACCGATCTTGCCACCAAAGCCGATACCCCAGTTGCCAAACCGAATAGGGTGGCTTGCAAAACAAAAAAGACTCGTTGACTGACAGAAATGGCCGCAGTGGCCTCGGCTCCAAAGTCAGAAGCAATGACGATTTGTACCAGGCCAATGCTCGCTAATAAAATATTGGAAAGAGTAATGGGCCAGGCCAGAGCCCAAATACTTGGGGGCGCAGTGATATTCATAGCCTAGGGTCTTTCACGGGTTGATAAGTATGGCGCATAAATATGGGTCGTTACTCAGGATTGTTGGATCTAAGAGTGCGTGTGAATGATTAACATCTTGTGTCACTAGTATAGGAGGAAAATGCATGAAGGTGTTGTTAGGTATATGACCTGCGAGGGCACCTGATTGGAAATTAGCCATTGAATCTTCTTCTATTGAGTGCCAATTTACCAGATAGAATATCGAGAAATAAATAAAGCAGTAGTCACACGTGTGACTGGCTGATTTACGTTGACTAGGTACTGTTAGAGTAACCATAAATAACGGGTGATCAGGTTAATTTGATATTCGGACCATACTCGTGATTGAAATCCTAAATGACTCAGCTATCAAATCGTATGTTCGAGCGGGAAGCAGACAATGAAATCGTTTCAGTTTAGTACCACAAAAAGCATTATCAGCGAATCAGGCTCTATTCAGCGCTTGGCTGAGATATGCAGTGCCCAGGGCATTACCCGGCCTTACATTATTACTGACGGTGGGATTGTAGCCTGTGGTTTGCTGGCCACGTTAGAAGCTGTATTTAAAGGCTCGGAATTAATGATTGATTGCTACACAAAGGTGGTTGCCGATCCATCTGAGGCTATTGTAATAGACGCGGTTAAAGGGGCTAAAACCCATAATGCAGATGGCATTATTGGGTTTGGTGGCGGCAGCTCAATGGATACCGCAAAACTGGTGGCGTTACTTGCCAATACCGATCAATCATTAGCGGATGTTTATGGTATTGATCAAGCAAAAGGCGAGCGACTGCCATTGATTTTAATCCCAACAACCGCAGGCACAGGATCTGAGGTCACACAAATTGCCATTGTGACTACTGGCGAATCAACAAAAGCTGGGGTGGTAGCACCTCAGTTATTGCCTGATGTAGCCTTACTTGATGCAGAGCTGACACTGGGCTTGCCATTCCACGTGACAGCAGCAACAGGTATTGATGCCATGGTACATGCCATCGAAGCATATACCAGTGCCCATAAAAAGAACCCATACAGTGATCTACTGGCTAAACAAGCGCTTAAACTGTTGTCACAAAATATTGAAGTGGCCTGTAGTGATGGGACAAACGTAGACGCTCGACAAGGGATGTTGTTAGGTGCTTGCATGGCCGGCCAGGCATTTGCAAATTCGCCGGTTGCGGCTGTTCATGCTTTGGCCTATCCATTAGGTGGGCGCTTTCATATTCCACACGGTTTAAGCAATTCCTTAGTATTACCTCATGTGATGCGTTTTAACGCAAAAGCCGCTGCGGCATTATACGCTGAATTGGCACCGCATATTTCAGCTGGCATCGACATGTCTCAAGACGCGGAAAAAATATCCATGGAATTAATTGCATACTTAGAGGGATTGATTAAGCGTTTAGAGTTACCCGCCACTCTGCGAGAAATGAATATCAGTAAAGATCAATTAGAGGGTCTTGCCGATGATGCGATGTTGCAAACCCGTTTGCTGATAAATAATCCAAAAGATGTCACTCGAAAAGACGCGCTTGCAATCTATAAAGCCGCTTTTTAAGGAATAATTATGAAAAAAGAAACCCCAAGCCGCAAAGACTACGCTGTCACTTATGCCATCAGTACCCGCTGGATGGATAATGATGTTTATGGTCACGTGAACAATGTGACCTACTATTCGTATTTTGACACAGTCGCGAATACGTTTTTAATTGAGCAGGCGGGTCTTGATATTCACAACGGAGAAAGTATTGGTTATATCGTACAGTCAGAATGTTATTACCACAGCGCGATTGCATTTCCTGAGCGAATAGAAGGGGCATTTAAAGTGAATCGTATTGGCAACTCTTCTGTTGAATATGGCGTTGCCATTTTTAAAGAGGGTCAGGATATTGCCTGTGCACACGGAACCATGACCCACGTATTTGTGAATCGCGATACTGAAAGGCCCATGAAAATAGAAGGTGATTTCAGAGCAGCACTAGAGAAAGTATTGCTTTAATAATAACGTCACCATTTTAAACATACATTGTCACTTTAGAGCATAAATTGAATTTAACTGGCATCGGATTGCTTAAGAATATGGATAGTGAAATAACAGCTGGCTCTCATACACATCTCCGAGCCCACGAGACCGAACTAGATCTCGTATGCGGTCTTCTGCTTGAAAAAAAAAAAAAAAAAGAAGAGAGAGTGATTTTCTTTTGTTTTCAACACGTTATAGCCAACATATCCAGAGTAAAAACAGTAGATATACACGAACGAACGGGTGCTTCGGAAGA
>ERZ1027208.79-NODE-79-length-49606-cov-18.290327_pt1 | contig 49606 bp, 45 predicted proteins | sample MGYA00520867_ERZ1027208 | MGnify/ENA primary metagenome ERZ1027208 (study PRJEB33311, sample SAMEA4378413) | marine metagenome | biome: Marine biome; feature: Fjord; material: Water | collected 2014-07-20T08:00:00Z/2014-07-... | depth 75 m ... | reverse complement strand
TGTCCGTGCCGCTCACCGACGGAGCCGTTCTGCTCTTTGTCTGTGGCAATGTTAGATGTGGATACAGGACGGGTCCTATTCATTGGATGAATAGTTGGGATCAAAGCTGTTATGAGAATGGAGAGAATACCTGTCGAAGTGAATGGTATAACACCCCACAAGGATCACATTTATTAAGATGGAAGACCTTTTTAAATATTGAACAAGCTGATTCTCAAGAATTATTTTCATCAAGGGCTAACCTTGAAAAACTGGGTTTTTTATACCCTGAAGAAAATGCTTACCCAGTAGCTGATCAGGCTTATGATGGATCAACTGAAGAGCGAGTAGAGCGCTATCTAAATCAATACGATTTACCTTTTGGATTTGTTAAAGATAAAAGCGAACTTGATAAGCGAGATTATCTTGGTTTAACTTGCGCAGCATGCCATACAGGTAAGGTCACCTTGGCTGATAACACCTATTATGTAGAAGCCGGACAAGCCAACGCTGATCTAATTCGGTTTTTAAGAGAGTTGACGGCAGCACTGCAAGCCAATAAAAATGATCCGGATAAACTTAAACGTTATAAGCGACGTTATGGCTGGTTTGCTGAAAGCAATCTAAACGCATCGCTTATATATGTTTCTAATTATGAAGCCCGAAACCAAGTAGCAGTTGAAAATGGCCCTGGGCGACTTGATGCCATTGGTGCAATTTTAAATCAAGTGCATGTGGATCATACCGGCGCAGACATTTCCAAGGCCACCCTATTAACAGCACCTGTAAGTTACCCTTATATTTGGAATGCTTCTAGCTTGGAATGTGTACAAACGAATTGTCTTGGTTCAGATCCTATTACGCGTAATGCAGGGGAGGTGCTGGGTGTATTTGGTTATTCTGATATTGATGAAGATGAAAATATATCGGATACAATTGAGTTATTGGGCATGAAGTTGGGCTTGAACAGCCTGTTTGATGCCACACCTAAAGTGGATAACCTGTATCAATTAGAGCAAACCTTAAGCAAGGCACATGCACCTAGCTGGCCGAGTACGTTTCCTGCATTGGATGATGCGCTTGTCGCTCAGGGCAAAGCGGTTTACTCAGATCAATGTGCAGGCTGCCATATGAATACAAGTGATGGCATTTCTGACGGCGAATTAACGGTAGCAAACTCTATTGGTCGTCGTTTTACCAAGGTGACACGTGTGCATCACACAGATGTAGGAACGGATGAAGCGTTTGGTGCCGACTATGGTCTGCGTAAAGAAAAAAGCGGTATTCTAGGTTCAGTATTGGCATCGCAAAGGCCTGATTCAGTCGATCCTGAAACGGGTATTGCATTTGGCGATTATTTTCCCGATACATTCAACGCACTTGTATTACTCGGCATTAATACTCGAGTCATAGTGGCAAACCATCAAGAGACTCTTGGTTTTAAAATTAAAGCGGCGAAAGCCTACCCATCATTATCGCTTAAAGATGCGGTTACAGCCTTGGTAATTGATTATGCGGGTGGCAACATTGATCAGCAGGAATTAACGCCTACTTCTTATCGCGCCAAGCCATTAGATGGCATTGCTTTCACAGGACCATTCTTGCATAACGGCTCAGTGAGAACCTTGTCTGATTTATTAAAGGCCCCTGTAGATCGCCCTGTTAGTTTCTTAATTGGTAGTACGGATTATGATACGAATGGTGTGGGCTATGTGGATGCGGGTGACTTCTTGCTTGATACGAATATTCGAGGCAATGGCAAAGAAGGCCATACCTACGGTACTCAGTTGCTGGAGGAAGATAAAACAGCATTGTTAGAATTTATGAAAACGCTGTAAGCGTTAAATTAAATAGTCGTAGAACTACAGAGTAAGGCGCTTCGGCGCCTTTTTTGTTTTTAATCATACGCTTAAAAAATATAAGACTGGTCAATCTGGCCATTCTTTCTGGCTTGTATGGTCTGACCTGTGTATTTGTGCTTTGATAAGCCAATAATAAATATAATTCTCATGCATACACAGTGGATTACCTATGTCAGTGGGCACGTCAAATCATAAAGATCTTTTGTCAGCGCAGTATTTTAATCGCATAACTCAAGCATTAACCGATGCTGGCGTGCATCAGCCTACGCTTGTGATTGATAAAGCACACTTAGATCAAAATTTAAGCGCTGTGAAAACCATTACCGAGCGTGGTTTTGATTTTCGTATTGTTGCCAAGTCATTACCGTCAGTGCCTATGTTGAAATACCTAATGGCAGAAGCAGGCACTAATCGCTTGATGAGTTTTCACATGCCATTTTTACAGCATGTAACAGTGCACATCCCTAGCGCTGACATTCTCATGGGTAAGCCCATGCCTGTGGGCAGTGTTGAAACCTTTTATAAAATCATTCAAAGCAAGCAGAGCACAGCGGATACGTTTAACCCTGAAAATCAATTGCAGTGGTTAATTGACAGTTATGATCGCATCACTCAGTACGGTGCGCTGGCTGAAAAACTAAATATTGTAATGCGTATTAGCTTGGAAATTGACGTGGGCCTACATCGTGGTGGTTTTGGCAATATTAACGAATTTGAAGCCACGCTGATTTTTATTCAGAATCATAAGCATCTGCAATTATCCGGTTTAATGGGTTATGAAGCCCATGTGACCAAGGTGCCAGGGTTTATTGGTGGGCCTAAAAAAGCATTTAAACAAGCCTTGAATACTTATCAAGTATTTGTGGATTCAGTCACTTCCATTTTTGGTGAAGAAAGCCTGTCAAAGGTCGTGCTTAATTCAGGTGGCAGCACCACGTATCCTTTGTATGAAAAAACAGGATTGATGAACGAAATAGCCACGGCTTCTGCGCTGGTAAAGCCCACAGATTTTGATGTGTTTACGCTTGGTCATCATGTGCCAGCTGCGTTTATTGCTGCACCGGTTTTAAAAGTGATCAAAGACCCTGAACTGCCAATGGCAAAAGGCTTATCTAAATTGATGCACCGTGTGGGTTTATTGCCAAGAAAAGCGTGTTTTATTTATGGTGGTAACTGGTTGGCACAACCTTGTTATCCTTCGGATTCAAAGCGAGCCAATATTCTGGGGCATTCAAGCAACCAAGAAATGTATGAATTAAAAGCCAGTGACAAAATTAAGGTCGATGATTTTATGTATTTCAGGCCCACACAAAGTGAGGCTGTGTTCTTACAGTTTGGTGAGATAGCCGTGTACGAGGACGGTAAAATCCTTGATTGGTGGCAAGTATTTGAATCGAGAAGGTCTGAATGACGGCATCTGTTATATAAGAATAAATAAGTTGCGATTAAAAATAATAATTAGAAATATGAGACATTAAGTATGGCATTAGCATTATGTTATTTATTGATTCCTGCGCTGCTGGTTTTTTTATGCCAGCGTATCGGTTTTTTAGAAAAAATAGGTGTGGTGGTACTGGCATTTGCTACTGGCATTGTGCTGGCCATGACAGTGGATCTATCTGCTATTTTTCCTGCCGATATCATCATGCCGGTTCAAAAGAATATATCTGAGATCAGTATTGCCATTGCGTTACCTTTATTGTTGTTCTCAATTAATGTGAAGGCCGCATTAAATATGGCGGGTGATACTTTGAAAGGGATGGGGCTGGCGCTGCTATCTGTGATGGTTGTGAGTATTGCGGGTGCCGTTTTATTTTCAGATCAAGTGCATAACGTGTGGCAAGTTGCGGGCATGTCTGTAGGGGCATACACAGGCGGTGGTCCGAATATGGGGGCCATTAAGTCGGCAATAGAAGGGGATGATTCTATTTTCTTAACCATGGTGACATACGATTTAATTTTTTCAGCCATGTATCTTATTTTTGTTATGACCATTGCGCAAAAATTGTTTGGTTTGTTTTTAAAGCCTTATGTCAGTAAGAATACCTCACAAGATACGGATTACGCAGGAATGGAGCATATGGCTGATGAAAGTGCCCATGCTTATAAAAAGCTAATACAGCCTGCGTACATCTCTCAAACGGCATTAGGTTTGATCTGCTCTTTATTGGTAGTGGGTATATCTGTGGGTGTGGCTAGTGTATTGCCTGAGTCTCTGGCGTCTGTCATGACCATTATTTTAATTACCACCTTGGGGCTTGCGGCCTCATTTATTTCTAAGGTTAGAAATTTAGCCAATAGCTTTCAATTAGGCATGTATTTGATCTTAGTATTTTGCTTTACCACGGGAAACATGATTGATACGAATATTATTTCGAATATCGATTTGTCATTGGCTGGCTATATTACGTTTATATTGGTGGGGTCTTTATGTTTGCAGGCTGTGTTATGTAAATTAGCAAAAATTGATACCGATACCTTTTTGATTACTTCTTCTGCTGCGATTATGTCAGTGCCATTTATACCTGTTATTTCAGGAGCGCTAAAAAACAGAGAAATTCTTTTACCGGGTTTTGCGGCGGCCATTATCGGTTATGCATTGGGTAATTACTTGGGGATTCTAGTAGCCAACATTACTCGCTGGATCATAGGCGCTTAGCATGCATTCCATGTGTGATTCGATGATAGGCTTATTTTTATGAAGCTAGAAAACAAAACCATTTTGATTGTTGGTGCCAGTTCGGGGATAGGTCGCGCGGTTTCGCTTCAGCTAGCTAAAGACAATAATCGTTTGATTGTGTGCGCAAGGCGTCAATCTGAACTGGATAGCTTACAAGTAGACATTCAGAATCTAGGGTCGCAAGCGTTAGCAATATGTTGTGATGCCTTGAATGCACAGCAAGCAGAGCAAGCCATCGAGACATCAAAGCATACGTTTGGGAAAATAGACGTCGCATTATTGAATGTGGGTGATGGACCATCATTTAATATGAGCAAATCAACAGTGGTCGACATTACTCATAATATGAATTTAAATTACACGACCATGGTGAATTTTTTGGTGCCGCTGATTGCACATATGAAAAATAATGGCGCGGGCTTGATTGCACACACAAATTCATTGGCGGGATTTTTAGGCTTGCCCATGCAAGGGCCGTATTCAGCCGCAAAGGCTGCGTGTCGAATATTAATAGACACCTGTCGCACAGAACTGAAACCGTTTGGGATTAAATTTGTGTCTGCTTACCCAGGCTTTGTGGCAACAGATCGTGTGGCCGACGATGGTATTCCAGCTCCGTTCGAAATCAGTGAAAAAACAGCCGCTGCTCATATAATCAAAGCTATGCATAAAGAGCGGTCGGATTATTTATTCCCATTTAAAACGGGCAGTTTGATTCGATTGGCTAGGGTTTTACCTAAGTCGGTGACCAGTTTTTTATTAAGTAAATCAGTGCCAGCTGATTACTAAGAAGAAAAATCTATCGACTAACCAGCACCAAAATTCATGTTGTAGTTAGGTTGCAAGGTAAAGTAAGCTGGTGCCCTTAGAGGGCTCTGCGCTTTCTGTTTGTCTTTAATTTAGCGTCGTATAAGGATTTTTGAACGGGATGTTAGTATCTTCTTACTTAGATGGTAAGCCTGCTTCTGCACAGGACAAGATTGATCGAATCATTAAAGCGGCTACGCTGTTGTTCGCACAAAAAGGATTCTACGGCACCGCTGTTCCTGAGGTGTCTAGGGCTGCAAATGTTGCCGCAGGCACCATCTATCGATACTTCTCTGATAAAGATGACTTGGCAAATGCGGTTTTTCAATCCTCTAAGTTGAAGCTTAAAGCCTACTTAGAGCAGGGGGTATTTGATGATGCGAACGCCTCAATTGAAGCGCAATTTGGTTTGGCTTGGGACAACTTGTGCAAGTTCGCCTTAGATAACCCACAGGATTGCACGTTTCTAGAGTTACATGATCACAGTAAGTATCTTGACCGACAAAGTAAGCGCATAGAGCGCTCTGTTATCGCTCCCTTTATCTTGTACCTATCAATGGGCCGAAAAGCAGGTGTCATTAAAGACTTGCCTGCGATTATGCTTGTTGCCATGGTTTGGGGGGTTTTCGTAGGGTTATTTAAAGCCGATACTCAAGGGTATCAACGTATTACGCCTACTGTTGTTGCAGATGCCAAAGAGCTTTGTTGGCAGCTTATTTCTAAATAATTACCCACACTTGACTTTTATTTGATCAGCTGAGATTATGCAGATAGTTTAGTGAATGAATATTCATTCACTTTGTGTTTATTAGGTTATTATAAGAGGTGTCACGATGATTCGTTATCAGAATAAAAACTTGGTGGTTTCTTTTCCATCCCCGATATTAGATGTGCTGCAATGGATCTTCTTTCCGCTTAACTATGTACTGGGCTTGCTTTGTTATATTCAGCCTGGTCGTCCTAAATGGAATGAAGCTGATTTTGAAAAGCAAGATCTATCAGGGACTGGTATTGATACTGAGGAATTAAAAAGAGTCATTCTAGAACGTAAAAATACGGTTTATAACGAAGCCGACATAGTTCGCTTGTTTGATACCTTGCCCATAGTGAGTTCTGAGAAAGATCTCATTGGTAATGCTTATGTAGGTAAAGTGCTGCGTACAAATCGTTCTGCACTGGATTTTGCCGAGTGGGCAATAAATTGGCCGCTGTTATTGTTGGGTTTCAAGTGGGGTAAACGTTATTGCTCTATGACCAAAGGTGATCCTTTGTTTTTACGCTGGTTAGGTTTTTTATATATCCCACTTCCTATTTGGGGCAACGTGGGTATGCAAGACATCCGCTGGAGAGGTGAGCCCACAGCCACCATGCACTATGATCATCAACCGTGGAAAGATTACTTTCGGTTATTAACAAATAATAATGGTGAAACTGTTTTATTGGGAGTGTGGACTCATAAGAATATTTCAGGTGGATGGTTCACGCTGACTCTTGATAAGAATATTACCGCTAACGGAAAATAAAATTCAGCGTTATAAAGCCCTTTGAGCATTGTTAAGTCGATGCTCTAAGGTTGATGTTTTTACCCTGTGTATTTAGAGGTAATGAGTTTGGATACTTACGATTATATTATTGTTGGAGCAGGCAGTGCTGGTGGCGTTCTGGCATATCGACTTTCAGAAGATCCCGCTATTAAAGTGTGTTTAATCGAAGCAGGTTCAGGAGACAAGTCTGCTTTGGTTGATGTACCGGGTGCTTGCGGTGCTCACATGCTCTATCGAAAATTTAACTGGGCGTACAATAGTCAGCCTGATCAAGGGACCGATAATAAGGGGCATTTTTGCCCTAGAGGTAAGGGTCTGGGTGGCAGCAGTTCTATTAATGGCATGGTTTACACTCGCGGTCATAAGTCTGATTACGATCGTTGGTCAGAGCTGGGGAATAAAGGCTGGAGTTATGACGAAGTATTGCCTTTTTTTAAAAAAACAGAAAAGCATGACCGTGGCGAAAGTACGTTTCATGGAGGTTCTGGGTTGCTGCCAATTACATCTATCTGCAAAGGCTTTTACCCCGCAGACATTAATATTATCAAAGCAGCTGAGCAAGCTGGCTTACCTTTTAATGCTGACCTTAACGATAATGATCTTTTAGGATTAGGATATTATCAATTTACTTTACATAAGGGGCAGCGAGCAGGAGTTGCTCGTCAATTTATTATTCCTGCTATGAAGCGTAATAACTTAACTGTTATTTGTGATGCTAGGGTGAGCAAGGTAAATCTTAAGAATAAAAAAGCAATAGGTGTTATCTATCATAAAAATGGAGAGTTAAATGATATTGCTGCCAGCAATGAAGTGATTCTAAGCGGAGGGGCATTTAACTCCCCTCAAGTATTGATGTTGTCAGGGATTGGTGACCCAGATCATTTAGCCTCTGTGGGTGTCCAAACAATGCATGCTTTGCCAGGTGTGGGACAGAATTTACAGGAACACCCTGAAATAGCCCTGGTTTATAAGAGCAAAAAGAAAGATGGGTTTTCATTGGCATCTTTTGGAAAAAGGGCATTCGAAGGTATACAGTATTTATTAACAAGATCAGGTCCTTTGGCCAATTCTATCTTGTCTGTCGGAGGGTATTTACAAACCGATAAATCATGCGATGTTCCAGATGTTCAAGTTCACTTTGGTTCTTTAATGTTTGCGGATCATGGGAGGAATGTCGATTATTTATTTGATCATGGTTTTTCTGCACACTTGAATGTGAGTAGGCCAGAAAGTCGCGGGCAGTTACTATTAAGAAATGCTAATCCACTGTCGGATCCGTTAATAGAATTAAATTTATTGAGCCATTCAAATGATGTTGAAATATTGGTGAAGGCTATTAAAGAAATGCGACATATAATAGCTCAGCCAGCCATGGATGATCATAGAGGTGAAGAGTTAACTCCTGGTATGGAGTATCAATCTGAAGAGGCCTTGGCTCAGTCCGTTAGAGAAAATGCCTCGCACGTATACCACCCAGTAGGAACTTGTAAGATGGGGCATGATAATTTGGCGGTTGTGGATGATGAGTTAAAAGTTCACGGTATAGAATCGTTAAGAGTAGTTGATGCGTCGGTTATGCCGACAATAGTTACGGCTAATACAAATGCAGCGACTATTATGATTGCTGAAAAAGCTGCAGGTATGATCTTGTCTGAGCGACAATGATATTGGTGTACTTTTTATGAAATGATAGTAGTTAATAAATATTCAATACTCATAGGTCAAGAGAGATCTATTTCTTAGATTTCTTTTTCGCTGCGTACATGCCTCTGTCAGCATGTGATAAGAGTTCATCTGAGTTTTTTCCATTCTCAGGGAAAGTAGCAAAGCCAATGCTGCATTGAATGTTAATGGTGTGATTATTAATGATTATGTCTTTCTTTAAATCTTTACTCAGGCTTTCGATGGTTGTTTGTATATCAGATTTACAGTGAGTATTTTCTAGCAGTAAAATAAACTCATCTCCGCCAATACGCGCTACCATGTCAGATTTTCGAATGCTTTGGGATATTCTATTGGCCACTTCTTTTAATACTAGATCTCCTGAAGAGTGACCATAGTTGTCGTTTATAATTTTAAAATCGTTTAGATCAAAAAAAAGTAGGCTGAACGGATGGTTGTTGCGATCGTACTGGTCAATCAGATGATTGATGCGGTCGATCAGTGAGAAGCGGTTAGCTATGTTGGTAAGATGGTCAAACCTAGCTCGGTAGCGAAGCTGTTCTGTTTCGATAATACGTTGGGTAATATCTCGGTTAATGCCCAAAGCACCAATCATTGTTTGTTTATCATCAATAATTGGGATGCACATAGATTCTATCCAGCCAATGGAGCCGTCTTTTCTTAACATGCGCACTTCGCCAGTCCACTTTCCATGAGCTGCCACAGCCTCTAATACTTCAGCTGTGATGTGATCAGTATCTTCAGGTACATGAAGCATGCTGACAGATTGGCCTACAGCTTCGTTTTCTGAGTAGCCGTACAGTTCTTCAGATCCGCTATTCCAGTCAGTGATGATGCCTTGTGCATCCGTCACGACGACAGCATCAAATAAATAATCAAAAGCCTTTGCTCTTAGCAGTAGCTGATCCGGGTTCAAAATCCACCAATCCGTTTGTTGTATGCGGTTGTATTCTTCTATTAGTCTAGCAAGTCTATAGGAGTTTGGTGTAGTCAAAAGAGGCACCCTTGTATAACAAAAGTGCGTTTTAGGGATGCTCCTGACCTGGGTCAGTGTCATTACGTTCTAATTGACCTCAGCCGCTCCTGTTTACCCTGATTCAGGGGGACAATGGATGGTCAAGCATTGTTCTCGTATCTTTCTACGCAAATGGCTATAATGCGCGCAATTTTTCAGCATTATCGAATTCCGTATTATGAGCGATCAAATTAGCGAAGTAGGCAAACGCCGTACGTTCGCCATTATTTCCCACCCGGATGCGGGTAAGACCACCATTACTGAAAAGGTATTGTTGTTCGGCAACGCCATTCAGAAAGCGGGAACGGTAAAGGGTCGTGGCTCTAATCAGCATGCAAAGTCTGACTGGATGCAGATGGAAAAAGACCGTGGTATCTCGATTACCACCTCGGTCATGCAATTTCCTTACAATGACTGCTTGGTGAATCTACTTGATACTCCAGGGCACGAAGACTTCTCTGAAGATACCTACCGCACCCTAACGGCAGTGGATTCATGCCTGATGGTTATTGATGCAGCTAAGGGTGTAGAAGAACGAACCGTTAAGTTGATGGAAGTCACACGCTTACGTGATACCCCTATTATTACCTTTATGAACAAGTTGGACCGAGATACTCGTGATCCAATTGACGTAATGGATGAAGTGGAAGATGTACTTAACATCATGTGCGCCCCTATTACTTGGCCAATCGGTATGGGTAAAGAGTTTAAAGGTGTTTATAACCTTTATACCGACGAAGTTATCTTATACTCAACTGGGCAGGGCTCTGTTATACAGGAGCGTCGTGTCATTAAGGGGTTAGATAGCCCTGAGTTTGACGTTGAGATGGGTCCGTATGCGGATGACTTCAGAGAAGAAATTGAGCTAGTACGTGGGGCATCTAATGAGTTTGATAAAGAGATGTTCTTATCGGGCGAATTAACCCCAGTGTATTTTGGTACAGCATTGGGCAACTTTGGTGTCGATCACATGCTAGACGGCTTAACTGCTTGGGCGCCAACCCCAAAGCTGCGTAAGACTGAATTACGAGATGTGGCTCCTATCGAGGAAAAATTCACTGGATTTGTCTTTAAGATCCAAGCAAATATGGATCCGAAGCACCGTGACCGTGTTGCGTTTATGCGCATCGTTTCGGGTAAGTATGAGCAAGGAATGAAAGCCAAGCACGTACGTGTGGGTAAAGATGTTCGTATAGGTGATGCATTAACCTTTATGGCGGGAGATCGCGAAGCGGCCATCACCGCTTATGCAGGTGATATCATTGGTTTACATAATCATGGCTCTATCCAGATCGGCGATACCTTTACTTCGGGTGAAGATTTGAAGTTCACTGGTATTCCTCACTTTGCACCTGAATTGTTTAAGCGTATTCGTCTAAAAGATCCGCTTAAGCAGAAGCAGTTATTAAAAGGCATTATCCAGCTATCTGAAGAGGGCGCTGTTCAAGTGTTTCGTCCTAAGAGAAACAACGACCTGATTGTAGGCGCGGTGGGTGTGCTTCAGTTTGATGTGGTGGCGCAACGACTCAAAGATGAATACAAGGTAGAGGCCATTTATGAGCCAATTAGCGTGGCAACAGCCCGTTGGGTAGATTGTGATGACAAGGTGAAGATGGTCGAGTTTGAGAAGAAAGCTCACGAATATTTGGCATTAGACGGGGGTAATAACCTGACGTATATTGCGCCAACTCGTATTAACCTGCAGTTATCTGAAGAGCGTTATCCGGATGTTAATTTCCGAGCGACTCGAGAGCATTAATCGTTAATTAGATGAAGTGCTTAAGAAGCCCTGTTCCAGTTACTTGGATCAGGGCTTTTTTGTACGTTGCAATTATTGAAGTAAATTACGAACAGAAACACATTTTAACCAAATCCCTGTCTTATCAGCCTTGAGCCTTTTGTAATCTGTATTACGCTTACCATAAGCGGAAACTTAGGGTGGGGCTTATGATTTTATACTTTCTATTTACCATGGCATTGACAGTTGGCTTGTGTGTTTTGTCATTCAAGTACTTTCACCAGCAAATTGAGCAGTTTGATATCAAGCTTGATGATGGTAGAGGGTATTTTTTGATTAGTATGTTGCTGGTGGCTTTTGCAGGGTCTGTGATAGCGTTTTATTTTGGTGGACTGCTTGGCTATAACGAAAGCCCTGCACAGCAAGGTCTGATGGTGGTGGCGATTCTAATGAATCTTGTGGTGGCGCTATTGTCTCTTACTTGGGGGTTGATGCACTTTAAAGAGGGCGAGCGCTACTAGTGTTTGCATGATTAAGTGACGATTAAGCCTAGGTTTGACGGGGATAATCCAATGGTTTTCCTTGTTTGAATCGGGCTTTTTTTATGATTGTAAGATCATTCGAAAAAAAACGTGAAATCCTAAAATATGTTCTGTATAATCTGCCGCCATCGTTTCCCCGAACGAAGCCCTAACACTGTGTTGCTCCTTCTGGATGACCCGGTCGTTGTTGGTAACATGCTGATTAGGCGGAATTAAGAAATATTATGAAAACATATACTGCAAAACCCGAAACTGTAAAACGCGAATGGTTCGTGATTGACGCCGAAGGCGCCACTCTTGGCCGTTTAGCTACTTTAGTTGCTTCTCACCTACGTGGTAAGCATAAGCCTGAGTACACTCCTCACGTTGATACTGGCGATTACATCGTTGTTATTAATGCTGATAAAGTGGCTGTAACAGGTACTAAAGCATTGAACAAAATGTATTACCGTCACACTGGTTACCCTGGTGGCATACGTGAAATAAACTTCGACGACCTTCAAGCGCGTAAGCCTGGTCGTGTTGTTGAGCTTGCTGTTAAAGGCATGCTTCCTAAGAACCCTTTGGGTCGTGCAATGTTCACTAAGTTGAAAGTGTATGCTGGTACAGAGCATCCGCATACAGCACAACAACCAAAAGAACTTAAGGTTTAAGAGGCTTATATCATGGCAGCAAATCAAAACTATGGCACTGGCCGTCGTAAATCTTCGAAAGCTCGTGTATTTTTACGCCCGGGTACAGGCAAGATCGTTGTTAACAAGCGTACTCTAGAAGAGTACTTTGGTCGTGAAACTTCACGCATGGTTGTTCGTCAGCCGCTTGTTCTAACAGAAAACGCTGAAAAATTTGACTTATTCATCACTGTTTCTGGTGGTGGTGCTTCAGGTCAAGCTGGCGCGATCCGTCACGGTATTACTCGTGCGTTAATGGAATACGATGAGACTTTACGTCCTTCTCTTCGTGCAGCTGGTTACGTTACTCGTGATAGCCGTGAAGTTGAACGTAAGAAAGTTGGTCTACGTAAAGCACGTAAGAAGCCTCAGTTCTCAAAACGTTAATTCGTTTTTGGGCTGTTGCTCAAAAAAACGTTCAGATTTCGATCTGGACGTTTTTTTTTGTCTAAAAACAATGGGTTATATCAATAAAACTAACGGTTAATTGATATAGCGCCTTGTAAGAAAAGCGACATTTCATTACTATTTGTGCCGAAATTTTTACGCTGACTGTCTATTGTGCTTTAGTAAGAAGATAGTTGGCGAATATCGGCCTTTTAAACGGCCGATATTACTATAGCGTTGATGTATATACGCTAAATTGGTGCCGTAGAAATGGTATTAGTGTACTGCACAGTAAAGAACTCAAAAAAGTTGATGGGAGAATGCCTGAATGAGCAATGATGGCGTAAATAATGGCCGACGTAGCTTCCTTATTGCCACTACGGCAGTAGGCGGTGGTGTTGGCGCAGTGGGAATTGCAATTCCGTTTGTGAAGTCTTGGGCTCCAAACGAAAAAGCAAAAGCAGCTGGTGCACCTGCAAAAGCAGATATCAGTAAAATAGAACCAGGCGCGATGATTACTGTTGCATGGCGTGGTAAGCCTGTATATGTGGTAAGTCGTACTGAAGAGACATTGGGCTTTTTAGAAGGCTTGGCGCCTGAACTTAAAGATCCAGATAATGCAGATAAGGGTCAGCAACCTGCTTACGCGGACAATATTCAGCGTTCACGCAAGCCTGAGATCGCAGTAATTGAAGGTGTGTGTACTCACCTTGGTTGTGCGCCTAAATTTTTCCCAGAGGTTAAGCCTCAGTCATTTCAAGAAGATTGGAAGGGCGGTTTCTTTTGTCCTTGTCACGGCTCTCGATTTGATCTGTCTGGTCGTGTATTTAATGGTTCTCCAGCGGCGAAGAATCTTCCAGTCCCACCTCATTCCTACTTGGATGAGAACACCTTGATCATCGGTGTTGATGAGGAGAATTCATAATGAGTAAGTTACAAGATTTAATGGGTTGGATTGATCACCGTCTGCCCGTTACGGTTACGTTCGAAAAGCATATGTCTAAGTACTATGCCCCTAAGAACTTTAACTTTTGGTATTTCTTCGGCGTATTTTCTATGCTGATGCTGGCTAACCAGATCCTTACGGGTGTTTGGTTAACTATGTCTTATACACCGACTGCAGAAGGTGCTTTTGCATCTGTTGAATACATCATGCGTGATGTTGAAATGGGCTGGTTGATTCGTTACTTGCATTCTACCGGTGCCACTTTCTTCTTTATTGTGGTTTACATGCATATGTTCCGTGGTCTTATGTACGGTTCGTACCAGAAGCCTCGTGAGCTTATTTGGATCTTCGGTATGGCGATCTACTTAATGCTGATGGCTGAAGCCTTTATGGGTTATGTATTACCTTGGGGTCAAATGTCTTACTGGGGTGCGCAGGTTATTCTGTCTATCTTTGGTGCCTTGCCAGTTATTGGGCCTGACTTAGTAGAGTGGGTACGTGGTGACTTCTTGTTATCTGGTATTACGCTAAACCGTTTCTTTGCTCTGCATGTTATTGCGTTGCCACTTGTGATTGTTGCTTTGGTTATCTTACATATCCTTGCGTTGCACGAAGTGGGTTCTAATAACCCAGACGGTGTTGATATTAAAAAGTACAAAGATGAAAACGGCGCGCCTTTAGATGGTGTACCTTTCCACCCTTACTACACTGTTCATGACCTTGTTGGTATTGTTGTGTTCTTATTTGTATTTTGTTTTGTATTGTTCTTCTTCCCTGAAGGTAGTGGCTATGTTTTAGAGCACGCTAACTTTGAAGAGGCAAACGGTCTAAAAACCCCAGAGCACATTGCTCCAGTTTGGTATTTTGGTGCCTTTTATACAATTCTTCGTGCGATTACATTTGATGTTGGTCCTATTAGCTCTCAGCTTGGTGGTGTAATAGCCATGGGCGGTGCGATTGCCATCTTGTTTGCATTGCCTTGGCTGGATCGTAGTCCTGTTAAGTCTTGGCGTTATAAAGGGTTGATCTCTCGTATTAACCTAATTATTTTTGCTATCTTCTTTGTGTTGTTGACGTGGTTGGGCACTAAGCCAGCTTCTGGTCTTTATCAGATTCTTGGTCAGATCGGCACGCTTATTTACTTTGCATGGTTTATTACCTTGCCTTACATCTCAGCTAACGAGAAAACTAAACCCGTACCAGAGAGAGTGACAGGCTAATGAAAAAGTTAATCGCAATAATTTTTGCCATTATGCCAGTCTTTGCTTTTGCTGCTGGTGGTGGTGTTCCTCTTGATGATATGAAGGTGGATTTAGAAGATAAGGCATCTTTGCAGCGTGGCGCACAAGTGTTTGCCAACTATTGCATGGGTTGTCACAGCACTAAGTTTGCTCGTTATAATCGAGTGGCCCGTGACCTTGGTATTCCTGAAGACATGATGATGGATAACTTGGTTTTTGCTGAAACACGCATTGGTAATCTGATGGAGATCGCGATGCGACCTGAAGATTCTAAAAAGTGGTTTGGTGCGACGCCTCCTGATTTAACATTGGTTGCTCGTGTTCGTGGTGCTGATTGGTTGTATACATACCTACGTAGCTTCTACGAAGATGCTTCTCGCCCTTACGGCGTGAACAACGCAGTGTTTAAAGATGTTGGTATGCCGCATGTGCTTGAAGGCCTTCAGGGTAAGCAAGTAATGGGTACGGCACCTGTTGTTGTGGGCTTTGATCCTTTAACTGGTCAGGACCTTTATGAAGAGAAGGATGGTGTTTTATACCTTGCTGAGGAAGGAAAGCTGAATCAAAAAGAATTTGATGTGGCTGTTGCTGACCTGACAAACTTCTTGGTTTATATGGGTGAGCCAATTGCTCTTGAGCGTAAAAACATAGGTTACTGGGTTCTATTGTTCTTAGTTATCTTGTTTATTCCGGTTTACTATTTAAATCGTGAATACTGGCGTGACATTCACTAATCATTGATTGGTGATAAAAGAAGCCTCAACTGTAATGGTTGGGGCTTTTTTGTGTCTATTTGAAAGTGCTGGGCGGATTACGCTTGTTTGATAGTGGGCATTTTAATGGTTTAAAAGGCGCTAGCTTGGAGAGACAGTATATATTCAGTCCGATCGTGCATAAAAATCCCACAACACTGTGTGGATACTATATAATCGTCGGCCGAGTTTTATATATTTATTTTGAGGATAATCTTTATGGGTGTAGTGGCCAAGCGCTCTTCCATGACATTCTTTTCGGATGGCATCGATCATTATTGTCATCGCGTACGTATCGTTCTTGCTGAAAAGGGTGTAGCGGTAGAGATTAATGAGATAGACCCAAATAATCCTCCTGAAGATTTAGCGTCGTTAAATCCATACAATAGTGTGCCGACTCTGATTGACCGTGAATTGGTCTTATACGAGCCAGGTATCATGATGGAATATTTGGATGAACGTTTTCCTCATCCTCCTTTGTTGCCTGTCTATCCAGTTGCTCGCGCAGAAAGTCGCTTGTGGTTGTACCGTATACAACGTGATTGGTGCACATTAGCAGATATTATTATTGCTAATAAAGATGACGATGCAGTGATTGCTGCTCGTAAAGAATTGCGTGAAAGCTTAATTAGCACATCACCAATTTTTGCTGAAAAGCCTTACTTTATGAGTGATGAATACAGCATTGTTGATTGTGTGACGGCTCCTTTATTGTGGCGTTTACCAATGTTGGGTATTGATTTACCTGAGAAGCAAACAAAAGATATCCATGCTTATATGGAGCGTTTATTTGAGCGTGAATCTTTTCAGGCTAGCTTGTCAGAAGCTGAGAGAGAGATCCGCGAATGAATCCATCTCGCCCATATTTGATGCGTGGACTGTACGAGTGGATCTTAGATAATGAGAGTACGCCGTATGTCTTAGTAGATGCCAATATTCTTGGTGTGCAGGTTCCAATGGAACATGTAAATGATGGGCAGATTGTTTTAAATGTTAACCCAAGTGCAGTACGAGACTTGCTGATTAACAATGAAGCGATGAGTTTTAATGCGCGCTTTGCGGGTGTGACTCAGAATGTATATGTGCCGATTGTGGCTGTTCTTGCTATTTATGCAAAAGAAAATGGCGAGGGTATGGTATTTGGTAATGAAGCAGGTGCTCCTGATCCAAGTACGCCACCACCTCAGCCGCTTAAAGAAGTGCCAAAAGCACCTTTAGGCAGTGAAAAGGTAACCTCGATTGGCCGACCTTCGTTAACCGTTGTAAAGTAATTTACACAGTTATCGTAGACATAAAAAAACAGAGCTTAGGCTCTGTTTTTTTATGTCTACGATTTAGTTGTTTTATGACTTATTCGAGTGGACCGAATAATTGCCAGTCAATTAGGTCACATAGGCAGTGGATGGCCACTAGGTGTACTTCTTGAATTCTTGCAGTGACTTCGCTTGGAACGCGAATTTCAATGTCTTCTGGTAGTAATAAAGAGGCCATGTCGCCGCCATTTTTACCAGTAAGTGCGACAACTCGCATTTCACGGTCGTGAGCAGCTTGTATGGCCTGTACCACGTTGGCGCTGTTGCCACTGGTTGATATTGCTAGAAGCACATCGCCAGTATTTCCAAGAGCGCGAATTTGCTTAGAGAATATTTCGTTGTAGCTATAATCATTGGCAATAGAGGTAACGGTAGAGCTATCGGTTGTTAAGGCGATTGCAGGCAGGCTAGGGCGCTCTCGTTCAAAGCGATTAAGCAGTTCAGATGAAAAATGCTGAGCATCACCAGCACTGCCTCCATTACCACAGGTTAGGATTTTTCCACCGCTTAAGAGTGAATTAACCATGCTGTCGCTGGCTTGCTCAATAACGGGAGCCAATATATCAGTGGCTTTTTGTTTGGTTTCTACGCTTGCCTGAAAATGTGATTTGATACGTTCTTGAAAATGCATAAAGCCGTCTCTTTATTTTTTTAAAGCATACCTAGGCTAGGTCTTAAACGCTAGCTTATGGCGTTCTTAATCCAGTTCACTTCAAACTGCTGCTTGTTGCCTTCAATGGCTATAACATCGAATCGGCAGCTTGGAGGTTGGTTGCCAAACTGCTGTTGTAGGTACAGTTGGGCTGTTTTAATTAACTTAGTTTGTTTTCGTGTATCTACACTGGCAGCAGCGCCGCCATATTTGTTGCTCTGTCGGAATCTCACTTCAACGAACACAAGTTGTGTTTCATCTAGCATAATCAAATCAATTTCACCGCTGGTAAAACTGACATTTCGGGCTTTTAATTTAAGCCCTTGTTGTTTTAAATATTGGCAGGCCTTTTCTTCAAAGAATTGCCCGTCTTCCTTGCTTGTGCCGGTTTTCATTGCACCGATCTTAGAAGTATTGACCTTGGAGCTGGTATTTGGTTTCTTAAAAACCTTCTCGAGTACCTTGCTGACTTTCAGCATGTGCCACATATCCTTGTGTTTTTTTAGCCAGTCCTTTTTCAAATATTGCAAAAGGAAGAGAGCGGACAATCTGTCCATGGCGATCCATCGCCAGTTGACCTGTTTGTCCGCGAATACTGCTGTTCTTCAATACTTTAATCTGCCCCAGTCTTGGGTATAGCTGATAAGCATCAATGCCTAGAGCGTATAGCCTGTCTAGGCCGCCTTTAGATTTTGGCCAAAGCTTATGAATTTGACGCTTAAGTTTACTATTCTCTAGCATCCAAGGAATGTCACAAAAGACCACTGAGTTTAAGTCTCTATCCTTGATTCGTGAAGGTTTGCCCGAATAGATTTGGCTGGTAGCAATCATAGGGATGTCTTTCGCAAAATTAAATGCCAATGTCGGTTTAATTTGGCGTGCTTGTTGTGGCAGGGCCGCAACAAAAATAAAGTCGATATCATCTCGGCGTCTGGCCTGAAATTCAATTCGGGCACCAAGTTGTTTCTTTAAATTACGGGCTCTTCTTTCGCTGTCATCAATGGCAAATAACTTACTGATCACCTTGTTGTAATCTCCTTTGCCATTAAAGAATTGTGCTTCAATTAAGCGGCCGCCTTCTGATTGCCAGGTTTCACTAAAGCGCTTAAAGACTCGTTCGCCCCATGGTCCCTTCGGAACCAGTGCGATTGCGTTGTGATAGCCTTGTTGGCGCGCATATAAAGCGGCTAATTCCGCTTCGTCCTCAACCGCTAGGCCGAATTGAAAAAGTTGTTCCGGATTCTCTGAAGCGTCTCGCTTGCCGTAATTGAGGGCAAGTGTAGGAACGGGCAGTCGGCTTTCTTGTTGTAAACGTGTCACTGATTGTTTGGCTAATGGGCCGATCACTAATTCATTGCCATCTAGGATTGCTTGTTTGTAAAGGCTCCAAAAGTTCTTGGTTTTAGATGTGTCATATATGCGAATTTCAGGGACGCTGGCCCCTGCTTTTTTGGCTTGATAGTACGCGGCCATAATGCCATCTCTAAGAGCGGTACCTGTAGAGGCCAGTTTTCCACTAAGTGGCAACATGACGGCCACATATTTAGCCTTTGTCTCTACGTATTCTTCTAGTTGCCCTAATTCACCAGGTAGTTCCTTGGCGGCAGGGTGCTCTTCGTACATTACCTGCCAAGTACGTAGTTTACTGAGTTGTTTGTCGATGTCGATTTGGTTACGTTTAATGATTAGCGCCAGGTCTAGCCAACCTTTAAAAAGTCTGGTGGTTGTCTTACTTGCAAGCTCTTCGACCCCGGATTCATCTGCTTGAAGTAGGCTGTTCCAGATGGCTTGATGGTTTTGTTCGTAAAGGGCATCCGCTAATACACCAGATAGAAACATGCGCTCTCGGGCGCTGGCAATAAACTGTCCCTGTAAGTGTAAAGCTGTAGCTCTTAAGAATCCGGGGGCATTAGGGTCCACATGGCCTAATTGACCAAATGCACCTGGCGGAACAGCATTCATGGCTGTGATGGCATCATCTCCGCGGCCCAAATACACGGATAGCTGCGCTTTTAGCCAGTAAAAGTTGGTTTGTTCAAGTTCACTTAGGCTAAATATGTCAATACTGTTAAGAGTATCTTGCGCGTCTAGGTACTGCTGCTCAATGAGTAGTCGTTCGACCTTTACAAGAATGTGCTCTTCTTGAGGGCTTATTTCTGGCTGAGCGGTTTGTTTTTGCTGGCTGGAGCAGGCAGCAAGCATTAAAACGAAGATAAAAAAGACACAGAAGCGAAAATTCAACATAATCCACTAAATATACGGTAACTAGATAAGGCGAGCATTATGGCAGAAAATCAGCTCTATGTGGTGGCTACACCCATAGGAAATTTGGCTGATATCACGATTCGAGCACAGGAAGTGTTAGAAATGGTCGACATTATTGCTGCAGAAGACACTCGTCATACAAAAAGGTTGTTAAATCACCTTGGTATACAAAAGCCCTTGTTAGCAGCGCATGACCATAATGAATCGTTTGCGGCAAGTTCTATTGTCGAGAAATTGAAGTCTGGTTTGAATGTTGCTCTAGTAAGTGATGCAGGAACGCCTTTGATTGCCGATCCAGGTTTTCATGTGGCAAAAGCGGTATCCGAAGCAGGGTTTGATGTTGTGCCTATACCAGGGGCGTGCGCCATTATTACTGCACTAAGTGCAGCTGCGTTACCCACCGATCGCTTTATTTTTGATGGTTTTCTACCGCCAAAGACATCGGGTCGTAAGCAATATTTTGCGGCTATGAAAACAGAGGAGCGGACACTTGTTGTATATGAGTCACCTCATCGTATTTTGGACAGCCTAAAAGACCTTGTGAGTGAGCTGGGTGAAGAGAAAGAGTTAGTGGTTGCCAGAGAGCTAACCAAAACGTTTGAAACCTTTTTGAGGGGGGGGGCGGGCAGCATTGTAAGCGCAATGGAGGCCGATAGTAATCAGCAGCGTGGAGAGTTTGTTGTGATGATTCGTGGGGCACTGTCTAAGAAAAAGTTAGAGGTGTCTCAGGATGCGTTAGACCTAACCTTGTTGTTGGCTGAAGAGTTGCCTATGAAAAAAGCGGCTGCCTTAGCCGCTAAACATACAGGCTATAAGAAAAACCAGCTCTATCAATTAGCATTGGAAGCGCAAGACGAAGATAATTGAGTTTGACTGACACACTGTCGAAAAGCCAAAAGCCCGTTATTTAACTGTATCGGGCTTTTTTATTGTTTGAAATTTGTGTCGCTTGACGTGGATTGCCCATAACTTCCAAATCAATCATGAATTTCAGACAAACCCATGAATAACCGAAATAGCCATTGCCACATATGAATGACCAAGACAAAATGTAAAAAAGTGCATTTTTATATATAGGTACATTATGACTGCTGCTAACGAAGATCTAGATTTATTCCGTGACATGATTGTTCGAGCGTTTGAGCAAGAAGTTGCTCCACACTATGAGAAATGGGAGAAAGATGGGAAAGCACCTAGGTCCTTATGGAATACACTGGGTAGCGCTGGCTTATTATGTGTGGACCTTGATGAAAAGTATGGTGCTGCAGGAGCCGACTTTGAAGTAAGCCAGATTCTATTGCAAGAGACAGCAAGAATGGGGTTTGGGGGCTTAACCGGAGGTTTGAATATCCATAGTAATATTGTTGCGCCGTATATTGATCATATTGGCAGTGAGCAGCAAAAAGATTACTGGTTGCCAAAAATGGTTACAGGTGAGGCAGTTGGAGCGATCGCAATGACAGAGCCGGGAGCAGGCAGCGACCTAGCGGGAATGAGAACCGGTGCGGTACGTGATGGTGATGACTGGGTAATAAATGGCTCAAAAACGTTTATCACCAATGGCCTGCAGGCAGGTCTAGTGATTGTATGCGCTAAAACGGATCCGGCAGCAGGTTCCAAAGGTATTTCTTTATTTGTTGTTGATACGAGCATTAAAGGGTTTGCTCGAGGAAATAAAATTGAAAAAATAGGTCAGCACGCTGGAGATACGGCTGAATTATTTTTTGAAGATATGCGTGTGCCACATAGCGCTATGTTGGGTGATGAAGGCAAGGGGTTTGTATACTTAATGCAGGAGTTGCCTCGCGAGCGTTTAGGGGTGGCATCTCAGTCTATGGGCGCAGCCGATGGTGCGATGGCGCTAACGATTGATTATGTTAAGGAGCGAAAAGCATTTGGGCAATCTATTGCGCAATTCCAAAATACACGCTTTAAGTTGGCAGAACTAAAAACTCAGATGGAGCTTTGTCGGTCTTACATTGAGCAGTGTAAGGTACGCTACCGCGAAGGCAAGATGACCACAGAGGAGGCGTCTATTTTGAAACTTAGCGCTACGCAAATGGAATGTAAGGTGGTAGATGAATGTTTACAGTTATTTGGTGGTTATGGTTACACACTGGAATATCCGATATCTCGCTTTTATGTGGACGCTAGGGTGCAAACTATATACGCGGGAACGTCTGAAATTATGAAGGAAGTCATTTCACGTGGCATGGTAGGCCGAGGCTAGTCATTTTTAGTGAGCATTAAATATAGTAATCAAAAGGCTGGCCCGTAGGGTTGGCCTTTTTTTTGTTTAGGCAATTATAATTTCCATAGGCAATTGCTAGTATTGGTAAAACACATTTACATATAAAGAATAATTAAAAGGGAGTGATCATGAAGGTATCTAAGTTATCAGTATTAGGCTTGATGGTATTGGGTTCTTTACAGGTTACGGCGGAAGAAGTAATGAGTAAAAGTGTAGAATCTATCCATGCAGAAGCTGAATTGGGTGTCATTTTAACAACTGGAAATACCGAAACCGCTTCATACAAAGGAAAGTTGACGGTTAAGCAAGATACCTTGAAATGGTCTAATAAATATTTGCTGGATGCTTTGTATAAAGAAGATAAGTTAGATAGTGGCGCCGGAGAAAAAACCACTGTGACAGCCGAAAAATATTTTGCGTCAATACAGGGTGATTATAAGCTCAATGAAGAGCACAGTGCTTTGTTTGTGTATGGCTCGTATGCTGATGATCGCTTTAGTGGTTTTAAGCATCAGAGTTCGGTTGCTGTGGGTTATTCGGACCAGATCTTTGGTAGTGGTCAGTCTTATCTTAATTATAATTTAGGTCCGGGTTATACATTTAATGAAGCAGATAGTGGTGCGAAGGACGATTCCTTGATGGTTCGATTGGCAATGGCTTATCAGTATCAATTAAGCGAGCATGCAAAGTTTAATCAAGATATTAGTACAGAGCTGGTATTTGAAGAGGGTTCTAACTCGCAAACGAAATCGGAAACCGCTGTTACAGCTAAGCTAATGGGTGATTTAAGCTTAAAGGCTTCATATTCTATAACCCATAATAGTGAAGTGGCTGACGATAAAGATAATATGGATACAATTACCAGTATCAGTGTGGTGTATTTGTTCTAAATATATCTTTAATAGAAAGTGTATTGGTTTATGGAGTGTTGGCTTGCCTGAAGCTATAGATGAAAATGAATTTAAGGTGACCCTGCCTGAGTTAGGGTGGAGTAATCATTATATTCAGCAATTAACTTTAGATGAATGGGATGAATACATTCCGGCCAGAGTAATTGAGCAGCATCGATCGGAATTGCTACTCGCCACAGAAAATAAAACGTTCTCAATCCCTGTGCCCAGTGGTTTGGATGACCCGATTACTGTGGGTGATTGGTTACTACTGGATAAAGGTGATGTTTTCTTTAGGTTGCTTGATAGGTCTTCCTTATTCAAGAGGAAGGCGGCGGGAGCAAAGGTAGGTACACAATTAATAGCTGCCAATGTGGATACTGTTTTTATAGTTTGTTCGATGAATCATGATTTCAATTTGAATCGTTTAGAGCGCTACCTTGTGCTGGCAAATGATGCGGATGTTGAGCCCGTGATCATATTAACAAAAGCAGATTTGTGTGAGTCAGAAGAGGTTGTTAAAAGCTGTGTAGATCAGGCTCAAACCCTTGGTGATTATTTGATGGTGGTGGCTGTCAATGGATTGGATAATTCAGAGTTACACAAGTTGAGTCCTTGGTGCCGACCGGGTAAAACGCTCGCACTGCTGGGGTCTTCTGGTGTTGGAAAATCGACACTGGCAAACTTGCTGGTGGGTGGCGCAGCAATAGCCACTGCTGGTGTTCGGGAGGATGACAGTAAGGGGAGGCACACCACAACAAGTCGATCGCTACACATGATTCCTAAAACGGATGCGCTGAAAGGCGGTATCTTGCTGGATACTCCTGGAATGAGAGAGCTGCAATTAGTGAATGTTGAAGACGGCATCGAAGAAACCTTTAGTGACATTATGATGCTGGCTGAGCAGTGTCGGTTTTCAGACTGTTCTCATGATATTGGTTTGCCTGAGACGTCAGGTTGCGCGGTCCAATCAGCCATTGTAAGCGGAGAGCTGTTGGAGCGAAGATTACTAAGTTTTCAAAAGCTGCAAAGAGAAGATGCGCTGAACTCTTCGACTATTGCCGAGCGACGAGATAAAGATAAGCAGTTTGGTAAAATGATACGATCTGTAGTGAGTGAAAAAAAGAATCGGAACAAGTAAGTCGGCCTTATGTTGGCGAATATTATCTTGAACTTAATTGTGATCAGAGTATCCTCTCGCCCCGAGATGGTTGGGCAATCGCCGCTATTGAATTAATCAATAGGGGAGGAAAGTCCGGGCTCCACAGGGCAGGGTGCCAGATAACGTCTGGGTAGCGAAAGCTAACAGCCAGTGCAGCAGAGAGTATACCGCCGATGGCACACTTAGGTGTGAACAGGTAAGGGTGAAAGGGTGCGGTAAGAGCGCACCGCGCAGCCGGCAACGGTTCGTGGCATGGTAAACCTCACTCGGAGCAAGACCAAATAGGTTCCTATTGGCGCGGCCCGCGTTGGGAGCGGGTAGGTTGCTTGAGCCTTAGAGCGATTTAAGGCCTAGATGAATGATTGCCGCCTTTCGAGGTGACAGAACCCGGCTTACAGACCGTCTCTTTATTTATAACCCGCAGGCAGTTTTGCCTGCGGGTTTTTAATTTCTAGTATGGAAAATTAAGGTATGGACACCTATTTAAACAACCTAAATCGATGGAATATATCTTACCGTTGTGAGGTAGTCGCCTCGCAGGCCCATATCAATGATGTCCATCTTGTTGAGAAGGCCGTTTTCCCAGAACAGATGCAAGACTCCTTATCTGATTTAAAGGCGTTTTTTTCGAATGAGGAGGCCCATGGGTTAATTCTTCGGCGTGGAAATAAACCTGTCGGTGTGCTTAAAGGGCTGCATCTTGGGTTGGACAATACAAACAGTGAGCTATTGAATGGCGAGGAGCTCATTCATAAGCACGATGTCACATTTTATATGGATAGTGTCGGCATATTGGAAGGCGTTCGCTCAACTTATGTATTGGATTTTTTAATGCATGAAATGGCGATTGATATGCGGCGCTTTGACTATCAATATGTAACGGCCCATGCCCGAGTAAAGGGTGGCTTATCACGGCTGTATCAGCGTAGATATAAAGCTAAGGTTTTGGCAAGCTACGACGACTGGGGTGGCTTTGGAGAGACCTTTGATTACATCCTGGTGGATCTCAAAAATATCCCTGTTCAAAACGCCTATCGGCATCTTATATATCAATATATTCGTAGACTGTTTGCGCTTGTTACCTGATCAAGTCCTCTCTTGAATTTTTTATATCAAATCAATCTAAGCCTTAAAGTAAGATAAAACCTCAATTACATGTTCTTTTTGGGCCATAAAGCCTATTTCTTATACGCACGTCTTGCAAAGACCTAGTTCTGTTTCTATAGTGTGCAGAAGTGTAGTTTTGTGGGTAAATGTGGGATTTTCTGGGTATGGGGCGATAAAAAGTATGTTTAGGGGAGTTCATAACATCAATTTAGATGCGAAAGGTCGTATGGCTGTCCCCGCCCGCTATCGCCAATTGTTGCAGGAAAGCAACGATGGAGCCCTAATTGTTACTATTGATACCGAAGAGAAATGCTTGTTGGTTTACCCATTAAAAGAATGGGAGCCAATTCAAGTGAAGCTTGAAGCGTTACCGAGCTTCAATCCTGCCGCAAGAAGAATCCAACGACTAATTATTGGTCATGCCACTGACATAGATATGGATGGAAGTGGGCGCTTATTGTTGCCTGCGCCATTACGTGAATATGCAGGGTTAGAAAAGAAACTGATCATGATGGGTCAAGGTAATAAATTTGAGCTTTGGGATGAGGAACACTGGAGTGTTCGTCGTCAAAGTTACCTAGATGCCATGCGTGATGAAACCGAATTGCCAGAAGAGCTGATGAATTTATCACTATGACTGAACACATAACCGTTCTACTAAATGAAGCTGTTGATGCATTGGTGCAAAATCCTGATGGATTATATGTTGATTGCACCTTTGGTCGAGGCGGGCATAGTCGATTGATCCTTGAGCGCTTGTCAGAAAAAGGCCGCTTGATTGGAATAGATAAAGACCCTAGGGCCATTGAAACAGGCAAGGATTTTGAGCAGCTAGACAGTCGCTTTAGTATTTGTCATGGATCATTTGCTGAATTGAAAACGTGGATCGCACAAAAAGGCGAAGGAAAAACGGTTGCTGGTATCCTGATGGATTTGGGCGTTAGTAGTCCGCAATTAGATGAGGCTGAGCGTGGATTTAGTTTTATGCGCGACGGACCTCTTGATATGCGAATGAATACCGACGCCGGTATGACAGCTGCAGAATGGATTGCCGTGGCCAGAGAAGAAGAAATTGCAGATGTGTTTTATCAGTTTGGTGAAGAGCGTTGTAGTCGTCGACTGGCAAAAGCGATTGTCGACCGAAGAATTGTTGAGCCGTTTGAGCGCACATTGGATTTAGCACAAGTTATTAAAGATGCTCACCCTAAGTGGGAAAAGAACAAACATCCTGCAACACGGGCATTTCAAGGCATGCGTATCTTTTTGAATAACGAGCTGGGGGATTTAACTGAAACCTTGCAGTATTCAATGGACAGCCTAGATAAAGATGGTCGACTGGTTGTTATTAGTTTCCATTCATTAGAAGACAGAATGGTTAAGCGTTTTATTCGAGATAAAGAAAAAGGTCCTCAGTTTCCGCCAGATATTCCTATTATGGAAACAGACTACCCAAAAGAACTAAAGCATATTGGAAAGGCTGTTAAGGCAAGTAAAGAAGAAGTTGAAGTTAATGTGCGCTCAAGAAGTGCCATTATGCGCATTGCAGAAAAGCTGGTTTAAAACGGTGCCTTTGCAATGCCCTTAAAGTTAAAAGTGAGTGCCTTGGTATTATTGGTTAGTGCGATATTTGTTATTTATACCAGCTTTGAGCATAGAAAATTAACGCATGAGTGGCAAGCGTTAGGAAATGAGCACAATAAGCTTCAAGAAGATTATGGTCTGTTAATGCTTGAATACAGTACCTTAGCAGCCCCAAGTAGAGTTGAGGCTATAGCTAGGCAAAAATTAAACATGAAATTCCCAGATAAAAATAATACACGGGTAATTCAAATACATGAGTAATAAGAACCAATACTCAGAGCATTTCAGTAGCTGGCGCCACTACACTGTAGTAGCGGCCGGCTTGCTGCTGTTCGCTCTTCTGTTATTGCGTTTAACTCAGCTTCAAGTTTTAGAGACTGACTTCTTACAGAATGAAAGTGCTAAGCGTGTTGTTCGGGATCATAAAATACCAGCCTACAGGGGTATGATAGTTGATCGAAACAATGAGCCTTTAGCGGTTAGTACGCCTGTTAAGAGTGTATGGGCAAATCCTAAGCAAATATTAAAAGATAATGTGGATGTATCTAGCATCGCGCCTTTTCTAAATATGACAGCGTCAGAGCTAAAGAAAAAAATTAATAAAAGTGCTAGCCGTGAGTTTATTTATTTACAGCGCCATATGTTTCCTGGGCAGGAAAATAAAATAGCCGATCTGAACGTTCAAGGAATAGGGTTAGAGCAAGAATATAAGCGTTTCTATCCTGCTGCTGAAGTAGCGAGTCATGTTGTTGGATTTACCAATATTGATGAGGCTGGAATTGAAGGCGCTGAATTAGCATACGATGATTGGTTACAAGGTGAGTTAGGTGTTGGGCGATCAGTTAAAGATCGTTTGGGGCGTCTGGTTAAAGATTTGGGCGTGATTAAGCCTGCGCAATCAGGCAGTGAGCTTATGCTGAGTATTGATTTGCGCTTACAATATCAGGCCTACCGAGAGTTAAAGGCCTCTGTTCAGCAGCACGGCGCGAAGGCTGGATCGTTATTGATGGTGGATATTAAAACCGGAGAAATTTTAGCTTTAGTTAATCAGCCCGCATTTAATCCAAATAATCGTTCTGAATTAAAAGCTTCGGCGGTAAGAAATCGTGTAGTGACAGATATTTTTGAGCCAGGCTCAACTGTAAAGCCTTTTACCGTTGCTGCTGCATTAATGTCAGGAAAAGTTAATATCGATTCCCATATCAATACACACCCAGGCTATATCCGCTTAGGCAATAACACCATTCGTGATCACAGGAACTATGGAGATTTAGATATCACTGGAATATTAACCAAGTCCAGTAATGTTGGGGTGAGCAAGTTAGCGTTGAAATTAGGTGGCGAAAATCTATGGTCATTTTATCAAGAGCTTGGATTGGGTAAGCCTGTGGGTCTAGGTTTACCTGGTGAGCATGGTGGAAAAATCTCAATAGCGTCCAATAAGTGGAGTAAATTACAAAGTGCTGCCTTGTCATATGGTTATGGGCTGGCCGTAACGCCATTGCAATTAGCTCAGGCATATCAGGTATTGGCAAACGGTGGGGTTAAGCAGCCTCTCACGCTGATTCGAAAATCACCTGGTGAAGGTGAGCGTGTAATGAGTGAAGAAATAGCAAAACAAGTTACAAGCATGTTAGAAACCGTGGTTGGTCCAAAAGGAACGGCACGCAGGGCGAAAGTTGAAGGCTATACCGTTGCCGGTAAAACAGGAACGGTTCATAAAGTAGGGCGAGAAGGCTATGAAGACGAAAGTTATTTATCGTTATTTGCAGGCATAGCACCTTCGGGTAACCCGCGAATCGTAACAGTGGTAGTGGTCGATGATCCATCAGGCCGTGAATATTATGGCGGTGAGGTGGCAGCGCCCATATTTTCTAGAGTGACTCAGGCCAGTTTAAGATTATTGAATATTCCGCCCACAATATATGACGATGGCATCATCGCGAAGGTGGGAAGATGATCAGTGTTAATCAAAATGCGTTTACTTTTTTATCTGGACAGCTAAATAGCCTTCCAGATTTTTTGCATTCTATTGAGATTAAAAATATTTGTTTTGATAGTCGCGAAGTGCAACAAGGGGATTGTTATGTAGCACTTCCTTCCGTTGCAAATAATGAGCTGGAATATATCAAGAAGGCGTGTGACTCCGGAGCCGTACTCGTAATTTGCAATGAATCAATTGAAGTATCGGTAATTGAGTCAACCATACGTGTTGAAAACGTGATGGCATTTTCTGGGCATTTAATTCATAGAAAATTAGGTGATGTCACCGAAATTATGAGTGTGATTGGTGTAACAGGGACAAACGGTAAGTCTTCAATTTGTTACTACTTAGCGCAATTGCTAGAAGGCTTAAATGAGTCTTCAGCGGTGATGGGGACATTGGGTTACGGTAAGTGGAATGATTTAACTGTATCCGGCATGACAACCCTGCCTCTTGAAAAATTACATACAGTTTTAAAAGATTTATCGGTTGATACTGCTTCAGTCGCAATGGAGGTCTCAAGTCATGGTCTTGAGCAACAAAGATTAGCAGGGGTGCACTTTTCAACGGCTATTTTTAGCAACCTCACTAGAGATCATCTAGATTATCACGGAACCATGGAAGCCTATGGCGCTGAAAAATCAAAGTTATTTGAATGGGAAGGTTTAGAGTTGGCCATTGTCAATATTGATGATGCTTATGCTTCAACACTTTTGACGAATACATCAGCCGAAAAAGTGATTACTTATGGAACTTCGGTTAGTGCGGACCTACAGTTTTCAATCAAGTCTTTAACCGAAAAAGGCATGAGGGTTGAATTTCGTTGGAACGGCATAGCATCTTCAGTCTTTCTTCCTTTATATGGCGAATTCAATGTTTATAATGTTGCCGCCGTTATCGCCTATGGCTTATCGCAGGGTGGCCTTTTGCAGCCGTTACTGGCTATTTGCTCTACTTTAAAGCCTGTATTGGGCCGTATGCAGCAGGTTGCAGGGTTGGAAGATGATCCGTTGGTATTGGTTGATTACGCCCATACACCAGACGCTTTAGAGCAAGTATTAAGGTCTGTTAAGCAGCATCATCACGGCAAGACTATATTGGTTGTGGGTTGCGGCGGTGATCGTGATCAGGGAAAAAGAGCGTTAATGGGGAAGATAGCGACTCAGTATTCACACGACGTTATTTTTACAAGTGATAACCCTCGCAATGAATCTCCAGAAAAAATTTGCGAAGATATGACAATGGGTTTAACTGGCATGTTTTCAATTGAATTAGATCGTGAAAAGGCCATTAGAAAAGCCATTTCAATGGCCAGTAATCAAGACTTGGTTGTGATTGCCGGAAAAGGTCATGAAGACTATCAAGAGATTAGTGGTCAGAAACATTATTTTAGCGATGTAATCATTGCTGAAAAAGCAATGCGTACGGAGTCTGTAGCATGATAGGTGTAGTTAGATTAGCTGAAGTTGCTGAATTTATATTGGCGAAACACCGTGGAGCGAATGTTCCTTTTCAGTTTGTAAGCACTGATACCAGAACATTGCAGCCAGGTGATTTATACGTGGCATTAATTGGTGATCGCTTAGATGGCCATAGGTATGTTGAGCAAGCCATTGAAAAAGGCGCTTGCGGTGTTGTCATTAGTAAAGCAATGAAAGATATAAATGTACCTACGTTATTAGTACAAGATACGACGAAAGCCTTGGGTCTATTAGCCCTGTTTAATCGCAATAGATTCCATAAAGATGTAGTGGCTGTAACCGGAAGCAGTGGTAAAACAACCGTTAAAGGCATGATGGCAAATTTGTTGCGTCAGCAAAATGAAGTATTGGTGACTCGTGGTAATTTTAATAACCACATTGGGGCACCTATTACATTGCTTCGTTTAAATGATACATATGATTATGCGGTTGTTGAATTGGGTGCCAGCGCAGAAGGCGAAATTGAATACAGCTCGAATTTAGCAAGACCTACCGTTTCAATTCTAACGAATGCTGAAGCGGCTCATTTAGAGGGTTTTGGTGATATAGAAACAATAGTAAGAACCAAGGGTGAGATAATAGATGCTCTTCCTGAAAACGGCACGGCAATATTAAATGCTGATAGTCCTTACTACGCAGAATGGAAAGCACGGGCAGGCTCTAAAAACGTTATTAGTTTTGGCATTTCAGCTAGCGCAGACGTGAAGGCAACAGAAGTTGAAATCGACGTAATGGGTTGCTGCGGTTTTATATTAAATATCAATGATGACTCGGTTAACGTGCAGCTTCGTGTCATGGGGCGTCATAACGTGATGAATGCATTGTCGTGTGCAGCAGCATGCAGCGCATTAAATATGCCCATTGGCCAGATTGTTTCAGGTTTAGAAACGTTTGAGGGAGTCGAAGGCCGATTGATTGAAGAGAAGGGTTTGAAAGGTAGTGTTGTGATTGATGATACATACAATGCAAACCCTGCGTCTGTAAGAGCCGCAGTAGATGTATTGGCAAGCCGTAAGGGTCATAAGATATTTGTTATGGGTGATATGGCTGAGCTAGGTGTGGAAACACAACTCGCGCATGCTGAATCGGGTGTTTACGCTCGAAACGGAAAGATAGATGAGTTTTTTGCGGTTGGTGAGTTCAGTCGTGGAGCGGCGGATTCATTTGGAGAGAACGCACATTGGTTTGCGAGTAATGACAATCTAGTACGATTTTTAAAAACGAAATTGAATTCAAATACAGCGGTATTAGTGAAAGGCTCGCGGAGTGCGAGAATGGATCGTGTTGTATCTGAAATAATTGAACAATCTGATAAGAATAATTAGGGGAAGCAAATATGTTGCTTTGGTTAGCTGAGTATTTACAGCAATATAACAGCGGTTTTGCAGTTGTTAATTACTTATCCGTTCGCGGCATTTTTGCTACGTTAACGGCACTTATAATCGCGCTTTGGTTTGGTCCATATGTCATTAGAACATTACAGCGTCGTCAAATAGGTCAAGCCGTCCGCGATGATGGGCCTAAATCTCATTTAAGCAAATCAGGCACTCCAACAATGGGTGGCGTCATGATTTTATTGGCGATATCTGTGAGTACTTTACTCTGGGGTGATTTGGGTAACCACTATGTATGGGTTGTGTTGTTAGTGACTCTAGCTACTGGTGCAGTTGGTTTTGTGGATGATTATAGAAAAGTCGTTCAAAAGAATTCACGTGGATTACCAGCGCGTTGGAAAATGTTTTGGCAAAGTATTATAGCGATTATTGCAGGTGTGTATTTATATGCCTCAGCTGCTGGTCCTGCTGAAACTACCCTGATCGTACCTTTCTTCAAGGATATCGCTATCGAGTTAGGCGTTTTTTATATCGTGCTAACTTACCTTGTGATCGTTGGCAGTAGTAATGCAGTTAACTTAACTGATGGTCTTGATGGTTTAGCAATTTTACCAACAGTAATGGTGGGCGGTGCATTAGGTGTTTGTGCTTATTTAACTGGCCACGTTAACTTTGCAGAGTATTTGTTCTTGCCATACCTGGATGGTGTGGGTGAGGTTGCAATTTTTTGTGGGGCCTTAGTGGGTGCAGGTATCGGATTTTTATGGTTCAACACTTATCCTGCGCAAGTGTTTATGGGTGACGTAGGTTCATTGGCATTAGGCGCTGCTTTAGGCGTGATAGCTGTCGTTGTTCGTCAAGAAATACTTCTATTTATTATGGGCGGAATATTTGTCGCTGAGACGGTGAGTGTAATTTTACAAGTAGCGTCATTTAAACTGACAGGAAAACGCATTTTTAGAATGGCACCTTTACATCATCACTTTGAATTGAAGGGCTGGCCTGAGCCAAGAGTCATCGTACGTTTCTGGATCATCACCTTATTTTTGGTGTTGATCGGAATGGCAACTTTGAAAATTAGATAAGAACAATTGAAATAGACATGAATATTAAAGATCAGCATATTGTAGTAATCGGATTAGGAAAAACTGGCTATTCAGTTGTTTCCTTTTTTGCTGATCGCGGTGAAAGTGTAGTCGCCATGGATACTCGTGAGCAAGCACCGTTTGCTCAAGCTGTTAATAATAGCTACCCAAATGTAAGAGTTATTCTGGGTGGCTTGGATGAGCAAGTACTGTGTAATGCTAAAAAAATCATTCTAAGTCCAGGCCTTGCTTTAGCAACTAAAGAAATTCAGGCCGCAATAACACAAGGCGTCCCTGTTATAGGTGATATCCAAGTTTTTGCTGATTATGCGAAAGCCCCTGTTGTTGCTATTACAGGTTCAAATGCCAAGAGCACTGTCACAACATTGCTTGGGGATATGGCTAAAGATGCTGGGCTGAACGTGGCAATTGGTGGGAACCTAGGTACACCTGCATTAGAGCTGGTTAACGATAACGTTCAATTGTACGTGATGGAATTAAGCAGTTTTCAGCTAGAAACCACTCCCAATTTAAACGCGGATGTTGCTACCGTATTAAATGTGAGCCCAGATCACTTGGATCGCTATAACAGTTACGATGATTATTGGCATGCGAAACATAATATTTTTAATGGCTGTAAGGCAATAGTTGTAAATCGTGATGATAAGCGCTCAGCACCGTTGAAAGAGCTCAATGTGAAAACGATCACGTTTGGAATGGGTGAATCAATTAACCATGACTTTGGCATAGTAAAACAAAATGGTGAAAGCTATTTAGCCATAGATCATCAAGCTTTGATCTGTACAAAACAATTAAAAATTAAAGGTACGCATAATCGCAGTAATGCATTGGCGGCAATGGCTCTGGGCTCAGCTGCGGGTCTATCGTTAGATTCAATGTTGACCACATTGCAAGACTATCCAGGGTTAGAGCATCGTTGCCAGTGGGTAGGTAAACACAACGGTGTTGAGTTCTTTAACGACTCTAAAGGTACAAATGTCGGTGCGACAGTTGCTGCTTTAGAAGGCTTGCAGTCAGATGTAGAAGGTTCAATAGTCTTGATGGCAGGTGGAGATGGTAAAGGTGCTGACTTTTCATATATGAAGCAAGCCATTCAATCAGGAGTTAAAACCTTGATAGCTTACGGGCGTGATAAGGCGTTAATTGAATCTGCTTTATCAGATGTTACAAGAGTCGTGCTCGCAGAAAATTTTGAAGATGCATTTGAAAAGGCATGTAATAGCGCAAGTACTGGAGATGCCGTTTTATTGTCTCCTGCTTGCGCCAGTTTTGATATGTTTCAAAGCTTTGAACATCGCGGTAATACTTTTGTTCAGCTGGTGGAGACTTTATGAGTTCAGCGACTCGATTAGCGCCACCAAGCATTCCTGTATGGCAAAAATTGGATTTAAAGCAAAAATTAACTGTCGATTCTTCGTTGATGTGGGCAACTATTTTCTTGTCAGTGCTTGGTTGGTTGATGGTTACTTCAGCCAGTATGGATTGGTCTGAAAGACATTATGGTAACAGCCTGCATATTAGTATGCGTCACGGCATCTATTTGTTACTTGGTTTGATGGTAGCAATGATAGTAGTTCGAATTCCATTGCAGTGGCTGAGATCCTTAAGTGCTATTTTTGTGGTTATAGCGCTTGCAAGTTTAATTCTTGTTTTGATCCCAGGGATTGGTAAAGAGGTTAACGGCAGTATGCGTTGGATTTCTTTAGGAATAATGAACGTTCAACCAAGTGAGTTTGCAAAAATAGCCACGGTTTTATACATGGCCAGTTATTTAGACCGCCGACGCGAAGAGGTCCAGTCAAAGTGGTCAGGGTTTATGAAGCCATTATTTGTATTGTCTCTGCTGTCAATATTATTGTTACTTGAGCCTGACTTTGGGGCGGTAGTGGTGCTCATCCTTTCAACACTGGCTTTATTGTTTTTGGGTGGTGTAAAAGCAGGTCAATTTATTTTAACTGCCGTAGTTGTTATTAGTGCATCGGTATTAATCTTGATAAGCCAACCATATCGTTTGAAGCGTTTAACAGGCTATTGGGAGCCATGGGACGCAGAGAACGTATTTGGGAGTGGCTATCAATTAACGCAGAGCTTGATTGCTTTTGGACGTGGTGAATTTTCGGGTGTTGGCTTGGGTAATAGCATACAAAAACTATTTTACTTACCTGAGGCACATACTGATTTTGTATTTGCAATTTGGTCAGAAGAAACGGGATTGTTAGGCGCTGCGCTGATAATAGCAATTTTTGTCTTTATATTTATGAAAGGCATGAACTTAGGAAGAAAAGCATTCGCCAAGCAACAATTTTTTGCTGCCTATGTTGCATACGGTATGGCCATGTTAATCGGCTTTCAGGCATTTATTAATTTAGGCGTTAATATGGGGCTATTACCAACAAAGGGGATTACTTTACCTTTTGTTAGCTTTGGTGGATCCAGTTTACTGGCATGCTCGATTGCTGTTGCGTTATTGCTTAGAGTTCATCATGAAATGGAGACTGCTCATGACAAAAAATAATGTATTGATAATGGCAGGGGGCACTGGCGGACATGTTATCCCGGCAATCAGTGTTGCCAGAGAGCTAATGCAAAAAGGTTACACCGTTCATTGGTTGGGTAGCGTAAAAGGAATTGAAAATGATCTTGTTCCTGATGCCGGCTATAAGTTGCATCGTATAACGGTTACTGGCTTACGTGGTAACGGTGTATTGAAAACCTTATTGGCACCTTTACAGCTAGCACGTGCAGTGTGGCAAACCCTTAAAGTCTTTATAAAAGTAAAACCTGTAATGGCTTTAGGAATGGGGGGGTTTGCATCTGGACCGGGTGGATTGCTGGCTGTATTGACTAGAACCCCTTTGGTTATACATGAGCAAAATGCCATACCGGGTATGACAAATAAATTGTTGAGCAGATTTGCCTCTCCTTTATTACAAGCGTTTGAAGGCGCCTTTAAAAGGGAGAAAGGATTGGTTACGGTTGGAAATCCTGTACGAACAACGATTTCAAAAATATCATCGCCACAGCTTCGTTTAAAGCGTGAAAATAGTGGGATTAATGTATTGGTGGTTGGCGGAAGCTTGGGTGCAGTGGCAATTAATAATGTAATAATTGAAGCCTCGTCAAAGATGCAGGGGCGATCAGACATTAGTATTTGGCATCAAGCAGGGGGTCGAAATTTTGATGATGTCAAAAGTGGATATGCACAAGCAGGAGTTACATCGGTAAAGGTCAGTGCTTTCATAGCCGATATGGCAGAAGCCTATAGTTGGGCGGATGTTGTCATTTGTCGCTCCGGTGCTTTAACTGTTTCTGAGTTAATGTCCGCAGGAGTTGCTTCTATTTTAGTGCCATATCCATTCGCAGTAGATGACCATCAAACAGCTAATGGAATGTTTTTGGTGAATGCTGGGGCCGCTATCCTATGTGATCAATCAGGTTTCACTAGTGAATACCTAATTGAAGAGTTAAATAAATTGTTACAAGCGAAAGATCGTATTTTGAATATGTCTATTGCTGCACGATCTTTGGCGAAAAATGATTCGGCCAAAATAGTTGCTAATTATTGTATTGAGGCTGCTCATGATAAATGAGAATAAAGTAGTACAGCGCTGGGAAATTCCTGAGATGCGACGCATTCGCCAAATCCATTTTATTGGTATTGGTGGCGTTGGCATGTGTGGAATTGCAGAAGTTTTACTTAACCAAGGTTACGATATTTCTGGGTCCGATTTGAAGGCGTCAGCTGTAACGGAAAGGCTTGTGTCGCTAGGTGTTCAGGTATTTTTTGGGCACGAAGCTGAAAATGTGAAAACTGCAGATGTTGTGGTGGTATCGACAGCTATTGATCAATCAAACCCAGAAATACAATATGCCACAGAGCATCGTATCCCAATCGTTCGTCGTGCAGAGATGTTAGCTGAGCTGATGCGATACAGGCACGGTATCGCAATCGCGGGTACTCATGGCAAGACGACCACTACAAGTTTAGTCGCATCAATTTTGGCGGAAGGTGAAAAAGATCCAACGTATGTAATTGGCGGGAAACTGACGAGTGCAGGTACTAATGCCAAGCTAGGCGGTAGCCGTTACTTGGTTGCAGAAGCGGATGAATCAGATGCTTCATTTCTACACCTACAACCAATGGTTTCTATTGTTACCAATATTGAAGCGGACCATATGGATACCTATGGCGGCGATTTTAATCAATTGAAAAAAACCTTCATTGAATTTTTACATAACCTTCCTTTTTACGGGTTGGCCGTTTTATGTATTGAAGATGAAACGATTAAAGACATTTTACAAGAAGTGAACCGTCCTGTTCTGACTTATGGTTTTGATGAATCAGCAGATTACTATGCCGAGGAAATTTCACAGCAAGGGATTTATACATCGTTTACAGCTAAGCGACCTGGTGATCATGCTGACTTGAAAATTAAGCTTAGAATGCCAGGGCATCACAATGTTCTAAATGCTTTGGCAGCTATAGCAGTAGCAACAGATGAAAAAATTTCTGACAAAGCGATTATTGGTGCATTAGAGAAATTCCAAGGTGTTGGTCGGCGCTTCCAGGTATGTGGTGATTTCCCACATAAAGATGGCAGTGTCATGCTGGTTGATGATTATGGTCACCACCCAACTGAAGTTGATGTGACAATTAAAGCTATCCGAAAAGGATGGCCGGATAATCGATTGGTTATGATGTTTCAGCCACACCGATATTCACGCACACGTGATCTGTACGATGACTTTGTAAGAGTGTTAAGCGATGTAGATGCTCTGTTACTTCTTGATGTCTACTCAGCTGGTGAAGACGAAATCCCCGGAGCTGATGGCCGTTCATTGTGTCGGAGTATTCGCGGTCGCGGTCGTGTGGATCCGATCTTTATCGAGCGAGGATTTGATGTTAACCCTGTACTTAAAGACATATTAAAACCCGGTGATATTTTAATTACACAGGGTGCTGGAAGTGTTGGGGTGTTATCACTTCAACTTGTTAAGGATTTACCTGGGATATTGGAGTCTGCGGATGACTCAGAATAATCAACCTAATATAGGCAAGGTTGCCGTTTTATATGGCGGTAACAGCGCTGAGCGAGAAGTATCATTAAATAGCGGTAGAGCTGTTTATGATGCATTAATTGAGTCCGGTATCGATGCTGTGAAAGTGGATACAAAAGACAATCTTATTGCTCAATTGAATGAGCATAACTTTGATGTTGCGTTTATAGCTTTGCATGGTTTAGGTGGGGAGGACGGTACTATTCAAGGGCTTCTTGAATTTTATGGCTTGCCGTATACAGGCAGTGGCGTTAAAGCCAGTGCTATATGCATGGATAAATGGCGTACGAAATTAATATGGATGGGGTTGGAATTGCCAACTCCAAAATTCGTTAAAGCTGATTCCATAGAGATGCTAAAGGCATTTTCAGAGGAAGTAGGATTTCCAGTTATGGTTAAGCCTGCATTAGAAGGGTCAAGTATCGGGATTTCAAAAGCTAAGGCTGTAGAAGACCTTGATCAATCGTTTTTATCAGCCGCTAGCACTGGATCACCAGTTTTGGCGGAGCAATTTATAACAGGTAAAGAGTTTACGGTTGCAGTTTTAGGTGAGCGAGCATTGCCAGCTATTCAGTTGAAGCCAGCAAATGATTTTTATGATTATGATGCTAAATACCTTCAAGATGATACTGAGTATTTAGTGCCTTGCGGCTTAAGCAAACAAAAAGAGAATGAACTGCAGGCATTAGCAGTAAAAGCGTATGAGGCTGTTGATTGTAAAGGCTGGGGTCGAGTGGATTTTATGCAAGACGAAAACGACAAGTTTTGGTTAATAGAAGTGAACACTGTACCGGGGATGACTGATCATAGCTTGGTGCCAATGGCTGCCAAAGCAGAAGGGATTACGTTTCCAAATCTTGTACTCGAAATCCTAGGGGATGCACTTAAATGAAAGGGAAAGGTGCAACTCGATTAAAAACGAAAGCGCCACTTAATCTATCTGTGGCTGGATGGATAAAGCCAATATCCATAGGGATTACCGTAAGCTCGATTATGTTCGCAGTTATTATCCTTGTGTTGCAAGTGGCTAATAATGAGGTTGAAAAGTTAGAATTAGTAGGGTCTTTTGAATACGTAAAAAAACAAGATGTATTGAATCAGTTAGAAGGCGTTTACCCTCAAGGTTATGTTGCTTTGGATGTTCAAGAAATTTATGAGCGCTTAATTGAGATGCCTATGATCTCGTCGGTTGATGTTGAAAAAATTTGGCCGGATACGCTTAAGATTAATGTACATGAAGAGCAACCTATTGCGATTTGGAATAAATCCAGTTTACTCAGTCAGGCAGGAGATATTTTACCTGTTAGCTTTGAAAATTTGGCATTGCCATCTTTAGAAGGTTCTGGTGATAGTAGTCGATTAGTTATGCAGCATTATCAGTTGTTTAATAAATGGTGTAAGCGACACGGATTGAATTTAGTAGGTTTGACCAAGTCAACTTCTGGCTGGTTGATACAAGAGCAAACAGGTTTAAAAATCTGGCTTGATGGCGCAAATGCAATGTCAGGCTTGAGACAATTAGAAAGTGTAATCGATCAATTTCAATTCACACGAATCAGCAGTATTGATTTACGTTATGAACAAGGGTTTGCCGTGGCTTGGAAAGAAAAGTCCGCCAAAGTGCAGGGGTAGAGAATAATAATGAGCGCATCTGCAGATAGTAAGTTAATTGTAGGTTTGGACATCGGAACATCTAAGGTTGTTGCGATCGTTGGCGAAGTAAATAGTGATGGCATTATCAAGGTTGTTGGTGTTGGTAGTCATGTATCTCGAGGCCTAAAAAAAGGCGTTGTGGTTAATATTGAATCAACGGTTCAATCTATACAGCGAGCAATAGAGGAGGCGGAATTGATGGCTGGCTGTCAGATTCATTCTGTATATGCTGGGATTGCAGGTAGCCATATTCGATCTATGAACAGCCATGGCATTGTTGCAATAAAAGATCGAGAAGTCGGTCAAATGGATATTGAGCGTGTTTTGGACGCAGCTAAAGCCGTTGCAATACCAGCTGACCAGAGAATATTGCATGTACTGCCACAAGAATATGTAATTGATATGCAAGAGGGTATTAAAGAGCCGATTGGTATGTCTGGGGTTCGTTTAGAAGCCAAGGTACACATGGTTAGCGGTGCATTGAATGCAGCCCAAAACATTGAAAAATGCGTGCAGCGCTGCGGTTTAAATATTGACGATATAATTTTAGAGCAGTTGGCTTCCAGTTACGCCGTATTAACGGACGATGAAAAAGAATTAGGTGTGTGCATGGTGGACATCGGTGGTGGCACAACAGACATCGCTATATTCACGGAAGGGGCAATTCGACATACTGCTGTTATTCCTATTGCTGGTGATCAAGTAACCAATGATATCGCAATGGCACTTCGAACGCCGACCCAGCATGCAGAAGAAATTAAGATTAAATACGCATGTGCATTAACACAACTAGCCGGTGCAGATGAGTTGATTAAAGTACCGAGCGTCGGTGAAAGAGAACCAAGAAACTTGTCTAGGCAAGCGCTAGCTGAGGTTGTAGAGCCTAGGTATGAAGAGCTATTTACACTAATACAGGCCGAGCTAAGACGAAGTGGGTTTGAAGATGTTATTGCAGCAGGAGTGGTGTTAACAGGAGGAACATCCAAAATGGAGGGGGTTGTGGAACTTGCAGAAGAAATTTTCCATGTACCAGTTCGATTGGCCAAACCAAATGGAGTTGAAGGTTTAACAGATGTTGTAGCGAACCCTATTTATGCGACTTCAGTCGGATTATTAATTTACGGTGCCAAGCACCAGCTGGGTGAATTGGTATTCGCTCGCAAAGAAGAAGATCCAATTAGCTTTTACACACGCGTAAAACATTGGATTAAAGGCAATTTTTAATATTTAATAGGCGCTATAAGAAGTATAGCGCCTGACGAATAAAAAGGAGAAGGGCGATGACTCAGAGAGATGGGGATATGTTCGAGTTAGTTGATGAACCACAGCACAGTGCAATTATTAAAGTTGTAGGTGTCGGCGGTGGTGGCGGTAACGCTGTAGAGCACATGGTCACAAGCCATGTAGATGGTGTGGATTTTATTTGCGCTAATACAGACTCTCAAGCACTAAAAAATATGACAGCACGCTCAGTGTTGCAATTAGGCTCGACTGTAACAAAAGGCCTTGGTGCAGGTGCTAACCCAGAGGTTGGGCGCCAAGCTGCGATGGAAGATCGTGAGCGCATTGCTGAAGCCTTAACGGGTGCTGATATGGTATTCATCACAGCTGGTATGGGTGGTGGTACGGGTACAGGTGCTGCGCCAGTAGTCGCTGAAGTTGCTAAAGAGCTAGGTATCCTTACTGTTGCTGTTGTGACAAAGCCATTCCCATTTGAAGGTCGTAAGCGTATTAAGTTAGCTGATGGTGGTTTAGCTGAGCTTGCTAAGCACGTAGATTCGTTAATTACGATCCCAAATGAAAAACTATTGGCGGTATTAGGTAAAAATACAACGTTATTAGACGCATTTTCAGCTGCAAACGATGTATTGCTTGGTGCTGTTCAGGGTATTGCAGATTTAATTATACGCCCTGGTATGATCAATGTGGATTTCGCCGATGTTCGGACAGTGATGTCTGAAATGGGTCAAGCCATGATGGGAACAGGTTCAGGTAAAGGTGAAGAGCGAGCTCGTGAAGCTGCTGAAGCTGCTATTAGAAGTCCACTACTTGAAGATGTGAACTTAGAAGGCGCTCGAGGTATTTTGGTTAATATTACAGCGGGTACTAACCTTTCATTAGGTGAATTCACTGAAGTTGGCGATACGATTGAAGAGTTTTCTTCGGATAATGCAACGATTGTAGTTGGTACTGTAATCGATGAAAGCATGACGGACGAATTGCGAGTGACTGTGGTAGCAACAGGATTAGGCGATGTAGTGGAGTCAGCGCCAAAAAAGGTTGTTGATAACACCATTAATAAATCAGACGGCTCAGTCGATTATAAAAAATTAGATAGACCAACGGTTATGCGTGGATCAAGCGCTCAACCGATGCAGCAAGCAGCACCGGATAGCAAAGATAATAAAGATATGGATTATCTAGATATTCCTGCTTTCTTGCGCCGCCAAGCGGATTAATCTTGGCGGGTTGGCCTATGGCACAGATGGCGTTATAATAAGCCATTACTGTGTGATATTTGCACGATTTGTAACAAAGTGAAATACTGAATGATTAAACAGCGTACTCTGAAAAATGCTATAAGAGCTACAGGCATTGGCCTGCATTCTGGGGAGAAAGTATATTTAACCCTAAGACCTGCACCTGTGGATACTGGCATTATCTTTATTCGTACGGATCTAGAGCCTGCTGTTGAAATTGTAGCCAAGGCTACCAATGTAGGTGATACAACACTTTCGACGTCATTAAGTAATGGTGATGTGAAAGTATCAACAGTTGAGCATCTATTATCAGCAATGGCTGGTTTAGGCATAGATAATGTATTTGTTGAATTAAGTGCAGCTGAAGTGCCTATTATGGACGGCAGCGCAGGGCCTTTTGTCTTTTTGTTGCAATCTGCTGGTATTGAAGAGCAAGAGAAAGCGAAGCAGTTTATTAGAATTACTAAGCCTGTAACGGTTGTTGATGGTGATAAATCAGCTTCTTTTCAGCCTTATAAGGGCTTTAAAGTAAGCTTTACAATTGATTTTGATCACCCTTTATTTGATGCCGAAAATCAGGTCGCTAGCCTTGATTTTTCAACCACGTCTTTTGTTAAAGAAGTGAGCCGAGCCAGAACATTCGGCTTTATGCGTGACATTGAGTATTTACGCTCTCAGAACCTTGCATTAGGTGGAAGTGTGAATAATGCGATTGTTGTAGACGACTACCGCGTATTAAACGAAGACGGCCTAAGATATGACGATGAATTCGTTAAGCACAAGATTCTAGATGCAGTTGGTGATTTATACCTACTGGGTCATAGCCTAATTGGCGAATACATAGGTGTTAAGTCTGGCCATGGCTTGAATAACGCATTGTTAAGAGCGTTGCTTGAGCAGCAGGAGTGTTGGGAGTTTGTATCATTTGAAGATGAAGCACAGGCCCCTATTTCATACTCTAAGCCAGTTTCTGCGGTATAAATTCTAAATGACACTTCGGTGTCATTATTTTTGCGTGATCATTGTTGTCTTAATGTTAAGTTCGGTAATCATGTGATATTTGTCTCACTATAAGTGAGAACTTCAGTCTAAACTAAATAATAGACAAAACAATTTCGGATACGACCATGAATATAATTATTGTTGGTCAGCGTCACGGCCGCTCTAAAACTATATCCTTGGGGCCGTTGGCTCGCTGGGCTTTAACATTGACATTAGCTGTACTCCCTTTCTCTATGGGCGCTGCAGGCTACTACCTAACAATGATGTTAGCCGATGAGGGTCTTTTTGGGCCTGAAACAGCTAAGGCTTGGGAGCAAGATCTAACCCAGCAACGTAAAGAACTGGATGCTATTCGAGAGCAAACTGATGAGCAATTGGTTGGCTTGACCTCTCGAATGGCTCAACTTCAGACTCGTTTAACCCGTTTAGATGCTTTAGGCGAACGCTTGATCGATAGATCTAAGCTTGATAAAGGTGAGTTTAATTTCGGACATTTACCAGCCATAGGTGGACCAATCAGAGGTAAAGAGGGTTCTGTCTATCAGGCTCCAGATATAATTACTGTTCTTGATGAATTGAGTCATCAGATCGATAGTCGAGAGCAGCAACTTGAAGTATTGGACAGTATTCTTGGTGAGAAAAAGATAACAAGCGATACGTTTGTTGCTGGCCTCCCTATAAATAAAGGCTGGATGTCTTCTCGTTACGGAATGAGAACAGACCCATTTACAGGCCGCTTGGCTTGGCATGCTGGTGTAGACTTTGCCGGTAAGACTGGATCAGATATTGTATCCGTTGCTTCAGGCGTGGTGACATGGGCTTCTAAGCGATATGGCTATGGTTTACTTGTTGAAGTGAATCACGGTAATGGTTACAAAACTCGTTATGCACATTGTGATGAAGCAATCGTTAAGGTTGGTGACGTGGTTCGTAAGGATCAAGTTCTGGCATTAATGGGAAGCAGTGGTCGTTCAACAGGTCCACATGTACACTTTGAAGTTTATAAAAATGGTCGCACAGTTGACCCTGCAGCTTATATTCATCGCACTCGTCGATAAGAATCAACCCTCTCCTATTACATTAGGTGTGACGTATTAACATAATGACGTCTCACCTTTATTCTCTAATACATACTAATAATTAAGATATATCACCATGTTCATTCAAGCCTTAGCTAAAATCCTCGGTAGTAAAAATGATCGAGAATTAAAACGCCTTAGTAAAACCGTAGAAAAAATTAATGCATTCGAACCAGAAATGGAATCGTTAGACGATGCAGCCCTTAAAACTAAAACGTTTGAATATCGAGAGCGTATAGAGAAAGGTGAAAGTGTTGATAGTTTATTGCCTGAGGCATTCGCTGCTCTGAGGGAAGGTAGTAAGCGTGCAATGGGAATGCGCCACTTTGATGTTCAGATGATCGGTGGAATGACGCTTCATAACGGTAAAATTGCAGAGATGCGTACAGGCGAAGGTAAAACATTAGTCGCAACGCTAGCTGTATATCTTAATGCACTCACAGGAAATGGCGTTCACGTAATTACAGTGAATGATTATTTAGCAGAGCGTGATGCTAATTGGATGCGTCCTTTATATGAATTCATGGGCTTATCTGTAGGCATTGTTGTATCTAATCAAGATGGTGAAGCTAAACGCGAAGCCTATAAGGCTGATATCACATACGGAACAAATAACGAATTTGGCTTTGATTATCTTCGTGACAATATGGCTTTATCTCTCGAAGAGCGTGCTCAACGAGGCCTTGCTTTTGCAGTAATAGATGAAGTTGACTCCATATTAATTGACGAAGCAAGAACACCATTAATAATTTCGGGAGCGGCTCAAGATAGCTCTGAGATGTACAAAAAGATCAATTTACTTGTTCCAAAATTGGGTGAGCATAAAGAATCAGAAGAAGGTGTGGTTGAGCAAGAAGGGCATTTTACAATTGACTTAAAATCTCGTTCTGTAGAATTGAATGAAGTAGGCCATGAAATTGTAGAAGAGATGCTGGTTGAAGCTGGGATGCTTGAAGAGGGAGATAGTCTTTACGCCCCTAGTAATCTACTAATGCTGCATCATGTACATTCTGCTTTACGAGCTCATAACTTATACCAAAAAAATATAGATTATATTGTTCAAAATAGTCAGGTGGTCATTGTTGATGAGCATACTGGTAGAACAATGCCAGGCCGTCGATGGGGTGAGGGCTTGCATCAAGCTATAGAGGCTAAAGAAGGCCTTAATATCCAAGCTGAGAGCCAAACGTTAGCGTCGACTACCTTTCAGAATTACTTCCGTTTATACGGAAAACTTTCAGGTATGACAGGTACAGCCGATACCGAGGCTTTTGAATTCAGAGAAATTTACGGCTTAGATGTTGTTGTCATTCCTACAAATAAGAATGTAGCGCGTATCGATTTCAATGATTTGGTATTCCTAAGTGAGCCAGAAAAATATCAAGCTGTTATCGAAGAAATTCAAGATGTTACTTCTCAAGGGCGACCCGTTCTAGTTGGTACGGCTAGCATTGAAAGCAGTGAGTTAATTTCAAACGCATTAAAAACTGCAAAGATAAAACACAATGTACTAAACGCTAAAAATCACTCTAATGAAGCACAGATAATTGCAGATGCAGGACAAGCCGGTGTTGTGACTATCGCAACAAATATGGCGGGCCGTGGAACGGATATTAAGTTAGGAGGAAATCTAGACCGTGAACTAGAAAATATAAACAACCCTAATGATGAAAAAATAGAACGAGTGAAAGCTGATTGGTCAGAGCGACACGATGCTGTTATAGCCGCAGGTGGTTTGCATATTATTGGTACTGAGCGACATGAAAGTCGTCGTATCGATAATCAATTGCGTGGCCGTGCAGGTCGTCAAGGTGACCCTGGTTCATCAAGATTCTTTTTATCTTTAGAAGATAACTTGATGCGTATTTTTGCAAGCGATCGAACTCGACGCTTAATGATGGCGTTGGGGATGAAGGATGGAGAGGCCATTGAACATAAAATGGTTTCCAATGCGATTGAAAAGGCTCAGCGTAAAGTCGAAGGCCGAAACTTTGATATGCGTAAACAGCTTCTGGAATATGATAATGTGGCTAGTGATCAGCGAAGAGTTGTATATCAGCAGCGTAATGAATTACTTGAAGCTGAATCGATTGAGTCAACTATTGCATCTATTCGTGAAGATGTAATAAATGAAAACATTGATGGATTCATTCCTCGACAAAGCATGGTTGAGCAATGGGATGTAGAAGGGCTTGAAAAATCTCTAAAATCTGAATTTGCTGTAGATATTCCAGTTTCAGCTTGGTTAGAAGAAGATAAATCTTTATACGAAGAAACACTTCGTGAACGCATATCTGAAACACTATCAAAGGCTTATCAAGATAAATCTACGCAAGTAGGTGAAGAAATGATGCGTAACTTTGAAAAGCGTATTATGTTGCAAATATTAGATCACCAGTGGAAAGATCATTTAGCCACAATGGATCACCTTAGGCAGGGCATACACTTACGAGGGTATGCTCAAAAGAACCCTAAACAAGAATATAAACGTGAATCTTTTGAGCTGTTTAAGCAGTTATTAGAAGAGATAAAACATGAGACGATAAAATACATGTCTCACGTTCAGTTTGTTCGAGATGATGAAGTCGAACGCATGGAGCAACAAGCTAAGGCCGAAGCTGAAGCTCAAAAAATAAGCTTCAAACATGAAAGTGCTTCAGCGTTAAAAACAGAAGAAAAGCCTGCAGCCGAACAGTTAGCCGAGCAAGAAAAACCATTTGTTCGAGATGGTAAAAAAGTCGGACGAAATGATGTATGTCCTTGTGGTTCAGGTAAAAAATACAAACAATGTCACGGTAAACTAGCCTAAATTGTTATTAAAATTTCGCAGTAAACTTTGTTTACTGCGAATTTTCTTTAGAGAAAAATCATGTCTGTTAATCTTCCTCTCCTCACTCATTTTCACGCCATTAAAGGTTTGAAAATAGGCACTACTAATGCTGGTATTAAGCAGGTAGGGCGACCTGATATTGTTGTATTTGAATTAGATGACAAAGCGACAACAGCGGGTATATTTACCCTAAATGCATTTTGCGCGGCACCTGTACAGATTTGTAAACAGCATCTTGCCTCCGCGGTTAATACAAAATTTCTTATCATTAATACTGGCAATGCTAATGCCGGTACCGGTGAGCAAGGTTATCAGGATGCTATTAGTATTTGTGATGTGGTAGCTAAGAAAAATGGAGTGCCCGTTGAAAGTGTTTTACCTTTTTCGACGGGGGTCATTGGTGAGCCATTACCAATGGATAAAATAGTACCGGCACTACCAAAAGCCTGTGAAAGCACCCTTGAAAATAATTGGTATGTGGCTAGCCAAGGGATTATGACCACAGATACACAGCCAAAAGGTTTTACGACACAATTTGTATTTAAGGGTAAGACACTTTCAATATCCGGTATCTCAAAGGGTGCTGGCATGATCAAGCCAAATATGGCGACCATGCTGGGTTTTATTGCGACGGATGCAGGAATAAGTCAGCCACTGCTTGAAAAGCTCTGTACAGAGCTTGGCAATAAGTCTTTTAATAGAATTACAATTGACGGTGATACATCAACCAATGACTCATGCATGTTGATGGCAACAGGGGCCGTTGATTTACCAATAATTGAATCAGAGTCAGATGAACTTTACTCCATTATTAAAAAGAAGTTGGAAGAGGTTTTTGTCTACCTTGCTCAAGCGATTGTTAGGGACGGAGAAGGGGCAACCAAGTTTGTATCTATCAATGTTTCTGGCTGTCAGTCTTCTCCTGAGGCGTTACAGGTAGCATATACAGTTGCACATAGCCCTTTAGTTAAGACTGCTTTATTTGCATCAGATGCGAACTGGGGTCGTATACTCGCAGCGGTTGGACGCGCTGGAGTAGATAATATGGACCTAGATACCATTCAAATCCTTTTAGATGATGTTTGCATTGTTAAAAATGGCGCAAGAGCGAGTACTTATACCGAAGAGTCTGGTGCGGCGGTTATGATTAAGGATGAATTAAGTATTAATATCGACCTTGGTCGCGGCTCTTTTAAAGAAACGGTATGGACCACGGATTTATCGCATGAATACGTTTCTATCAATGCTGATTACCGCTCATAAGTTATGAAAAAAATTGAGGTAGTTGCAGCTGCTATATTCTCACCTTGTGGAACCGAGCTATTCATAGCTCGTCGTCTTAAAAATGCACATCAAGGTGGGTTATGGGAATTCCCTGGTGGGAAAAAGGAAGCTGGAGAAAATTCTGTCGTTGCGTTGTCTCGAGAGCTTAAAGAAGAGTTAGGTATCAATGTTCTAGAATGCAGTCCATTGATCAAGCTATCCCATGATTATGGAGATAAATTAATTGAATTGGATGTCTATCGAGTTGATAGGTTTGATGGCATTCCATTTGGTGCAGAGGGTCAAGAAACACAATGGGTTAAGCTTGATCAACTCACCCAGTTACAGTTTCCGGAGGCAAACAAAACAATAATAGATCTATTATTGAGCAGCTGACTCTTCCAAAGATTATTGAATTTTTTTAGTGCAATAACCCTGAATCAATGTCCTTTAATTGCTCACTCATCAACTCTTCCTCAGCGCTTTTACCGGGTATGGCATGTTCTTCAGCAGCCCATTGCCCTAAGTCGATTAACTTGCAGCGATCTGAGCAGAATGGTCGATTCAGTGCTTCACTATTCCATTCGACATCTTTTTCACAGGTAGGGCATTTTACTTTCATAGTGTACTCATTTCTAAATATTCGTGATGCAGTTTTTCAACTTGTTCATGTAAGTGTGTAAGGTCTTGATCGTTTACAATTATATCGTCAGCTTGTACCAAGCGCTTTGCTCTAGGTATTTGGGTATCAATAATAGCTTGAACTTGAGTTGCTTCATTGCAATCGCGAAGACAGGTTCGTTTCAATTGTAGTTCTACAGGTACATCAATAACTAATGTCCGCTTAACTAAATGGTATTGGCCAGACTCAATAAGTAAGGGCGACGATAAAATAACATACTGACTCGTTGCTGATTGAAGACCATGTATTATTTCATTTCGGATAAGGGGGTGGGTTAGCTGTTCTAGCCATTCCCTTTGTGCGGGGGTCTCAAATACAATCTTTCTGAGAAGGGCTCTATTTAGTTGCCCATCTTCTAATAATATTTCAGGACCAAACCTTTTTTTAATTTCGATTAATGCAGGCTTTCCTACTTCAACCACAGTTCTAGCAGCAATATCAGCATCGACAATTTGAATGCCAAGCTTCAAGAAATGATCGGTTGCTGCACTCTTTCCACTTCCTATGCCGCCTGTAACACCAATAATTAACATTACTGAATGCCCATAAGCTGGAAGTAGCTCTGTGTTAATTCGTCCCCCCATAG